>SXGR01129234.1_pt1 | contig 97764 bp, 94 predicted proteins | sample 3174711 | NCBI WGS metagenome assembly SXGR01 (sample SAMN11356860, study PRJNA531348) | freshwater metagenome | isolation source: freshwater sample F1-60 | place: China: Fuxian Lake, Yuxi | collected 2017-12-25 | reverse complement strand
GTCGGCACGAAGTGCCGGGTGGGGGCCGGTGGGGGGGTTCTTTGAGCATCTCCGCCAACAACCTTACATCTTCAAACCCCGCATTCATACCTTGTCCAAAAAACGGAACAATCGCATGGGCCGCATCACCAAGAATAAGCACATCCTCAAAGGACCATGATGGACATCGCACCGTGGCGAGATGTCCCAGTGGATTGGCAGTCAGTTGTTTTTCAGCTTCTTGAAAATCAAGCGGGAAATCCGGAAATTGTGATGCAAAAAACTGCGCCATACGACCAGATTCTGCCAGATCCGAAAAACTGTTCAGCCCTTCATTGGCCAAAAATAGCGTACACGTGAACGTCCCATCCCCGTTGGGCAATGCAATCAGCATCAAAGCCTTGCGAGGCCAAATATGCAGCGCATGGCGTTCAAGGCCACAATCGGCTAAAAGCGTCAGTTCTTTGTAACTATGACTTAATGGCGCAATGTTTGTCGCGGTTCCACGCGCATGCCCTATAGCCGTTCGAACAAGCGATCCTGCACCATCGGTGGCAAGCACAGGCCCACGCATAGGCCACACATGATCGTTTTGATCGCGCAAACAACGACCATGCAAATCGAGATCGGTAAGCCTACGATCAAAATGCATGGTCACGTTGGGCAACGCCGATGCGGCATCCAGAAGCATGCAATTGAGCCGATGCCGCTCGATGGAATAAATCGCACGTTCTCCTTGGGGGTCATAGGATGAAAATCGCGTGGTTCCATCAAGCCCGTGGATCATCCGCCCCCGCATGGGGATCCCCGCCTCCATCACGGTGCTTCGCATGCCGATCAATTCAAGCGCCTTAAACCCACGCTCTGAAATCGCCAAATTGATAGAACGGCCGCGTTCGACCAAACCCAAGCGCGGATCGGATCGGCGTTCCCACAATTCTACCGCATGACCACGCTGTGCAAGAACCGCCGCAGCCAGCGAGCCCACAAGACCCCCACCCAATACGTGCCAAACTTTGGACTTATCTTGCGAGGACATCGCGCATCACCTCGGCCGCCTGATCGATTTCGGCAAATGTATTGTAAAGGGCAACGGGGCTCATGCGGATCAGATCGGGTGGACGAACATCCACGATCACACCACGTTTTGCCAAAGCATTGGCAATGGCTTCTGCATGATCGCCCACACGCACCGAGAGTTGGGCACCGCGCGATTTGGGTGTGATCACGCCAAGACCTACGCCATGCAAACGCGCTTCCAAATAATCGGTGAGTGCACGGCTGCGCGCCACACGGGCATCTTGTTCAACACTGTCAAAAACGGAGAGCGACGCACGCAAACTTGCGGCTTGAAAAATCGGAGGATTGGAAAGCTGCCATGTTTCTGCGCCACCGATGGGAACAAAACGATCGGGCATATCAAAACGCGAAGGTTTGTGATGGCCCCACCAGCCTTCCAAACGAGGCAACGCAACACCGTGGTGGTTGCGATGCACAAACGCCCCCGCAAGTGCGCCTGGCCCTGCGTTCAAATACTTGTAGCTGCACCATACGGCGAAATCGATTTGCCATGCATTGAGTTTAAGCGGGAGATTGCCGATACCATGGGCAAGATCGAGCCCAAGCAATGCGCCCACATCGTGTGTTGATCTAGCAAGGGCTTCGACATCGTAGGCCTGGCCTGTCAGGTAATTGGGTTGCCCCAAAAGCACCAGCGCCAAGGAATCGCCATGTTCCGCGATGGTTTTTTGCATGTCTTCATCACGCAATATTCTTTCGTGATGGCGTGGTTCAAAAAAGACAAGCACTTCTTCAGGGATCATCCCATGCCACCTGATATGCGACTCGATGGCGTAACGATCGGATGGAAACAATCCGTGTTCCACTAAAATTTTACGCCGTTTTCCTTTGGGCCGATAAAAACTCACGAGCATCAAATGCAAGTTGATGGTGAGTCCATTCATGGCCACCACCTCATCGTGAAATCCGCCCACCAACCGCGAAAGGCCATCGGTGAGCAACTCATGATAACTCACCCAAGGATGCTTGGCTTCGGTATGGGCGTGCACGGCGAGTTCGCGCCATGCCGTAAATTCTTCGTTAACGTTCTCCTGGGCCTGTTTAGGACATAGGCCCAGCGAATTCCCACACAAGTAGATCCCTGCCGGCATATGAAAAAAATCACGACGGCATGCATCGTAGTGTTTGGCTTCGAGTTCTTTGGCGCTTTGGGGTTTGTTCATAGCGGTCCTCATCATACTGTAGGGCGGACCCCTGTGTCCGCCCTGGTTCGCACGAGGGCAGACACGGGGGTCTGCCCCTACATTATGTACGAAAATTTCAAATTAATTTCCCAACCATCTCCGTGCATTGTGTTCCAAAATCGCTGCGCGTTCATGGTCGTTTAAAAGCGATGTTTCGCGAACCATTTTCCCTGGCTGATGTTCGCCCAAAACAAAGGGATAATCCGAACCCATGCATACCGTATCAATCCCCAACGTATCGATTAAAAACCGTAAGGCACGTTCATCATGCACCAGCGAATCCACAAAAAATCGACCTACATACGCACGGGGTGATTTGTCATTGTCCACCGCACACAAATCGGGGCGTACATCAAACCCATGAGCGATACGACCATGGGTAAACGCAAACGATCCACCGCCATGGGCAAACAACACGCGAAGGCTAGGCAATCGCTCAAACACGCCACCAAAAATCATGGAGCAAATGGCCCGTGTGCTTTCAGAAGGCATCCCCACAAGCCATGGCAGCCAGTAATCGCGCATTTCATTTTGACCCATCATGTTCCACGGATGAACAAAAATGGCCGCACCAAGTTTGGCCGCATGTTCAAAAATCGGGAAAAAATCTGGATGGTTTAAATTTCGCCCATCGATGTTGCTACCAATTTCCACACCGCGTAAACCCATGTTCATGCAGCGTTCAAGTTCATGACACGCAGCCTCTGCGTCTTGCATCGGTATTGTTCCTAAACCCTCAAAGCGCTGAGGATGCTCAGAAATAAGACCGGCGATGTGATCGTTTAAATAACGTGTCACTTCCATGCATTGATTGATCGAAACGCTGTACCCAAAAAAGACAGGAATGGGCGAGAGAACCTGGCGTGTCACACCATCACGATCGCAATCCGCGAGTCTATCAGCGGTTTGATAACAATTGGGTTTGAGCTTGCGAAAACCGTTCCATCTTCGCGCACCAAATCGGCGCCACACGTATGATGCCGCAAATGGGGATAGCCGTTAAAATCGGGCAACTCGGGAGGAATAATATGGGTATGAACGTCAATGGTCACCGTGTTATCCTAAAATTGCATTTCGTGCACGTGCAATTGGTCTCAAGATCGTAAAAGCGGTCTATGACAGGGAGCAGATCGCGCTCAATATTTTTGAGTCGAAATGTCTCACGATACAACTCACGATTGCATTTGGGACAGATCCACAAAAGTACATCGATTTCATCGGGTCTGCGTTTTCGTTCAATCACCAAGCCCACGGTATCGGCATTGCGCTGGGGCGAATGGGGCACCCCTCCCGGCAACAACAACATTTCACCCGCGCGAATAGGAATATCTTTGGGCACGCCGTTTTCGAGCACCCGTAACACCATATCGCCTTCGATTTGATGAAAAAATTCTTCGCCATCGTTGATATGGAAATCCGCGCGGGCGTTGGGTCCCCCAACAACCATCACCACAAATTCCGTATTTTCCCAAATGACTTTGTTGCCCACGGGTGGCTTCAACAAATGACGGTGTTCATCGATCCAACGCGTAAAATTGATAGGCATAGGAAGCATGGATTTGGGCCATAGCACGGGGTGGGGTCACATGTCGAAAGGTGAGAGTTGCCGATGCGCTAAGATGTAAAGCTCTACTTCCCATACAAATATCATGGTAAAGTATTCTTTACTAAGATACGATCTTAGTAAAATTTTTGGAGCTACGAGAAGCCATGATGACAAGAATCACCGGCCAATATGTGCGACAAAATACGACAGACGAGCAAGTCCAAGCCTTTATTCCGTATCCATTGCCGCCCCGGGATCCGCCTTTGCAACTCAATGCAAAGATACAAGCACTCTTGCACGAAGCAGAGCAAGCCCTGATCCGGTTGGATCTGGCAGGAGATATGGTCCCATCACTGGATTGGTTTCTTTATGCTTTCGTGCGCAAAGAGGCTGTGTTGTCATCACAAATAGAAGGCACCCAAGCCACCTTGGTGGATTTGATCGCCTTTGAAGCGCAGCCAGCACACACCGTACCTAATCAAGATGTAGAAGAGGTCTGCAATTACATCACCGCGCTTACCTATGCGCGCGAGCAATTGAGCAGTCCCACGGGATTGCCACTCTCCAACCGTTTGCTCAATGAAACACACAAACGATTGATGGCTGGCGTGCGCGGTGCCAATAAACTTCCAGGCGAGATGCGACGCAGTCAAAATTGGATTGGAGGAACACGCCCAGGCAATGCCATGTACGTGCCACCTCCTCCACAAATATTGCATGACGTGATGGGTGATTTTGAGCGTTACTTCCATGCCGACGATGATTTGCATCCATTGCTGCGCGCTGGACTTTTGCATGTGCAATTTGAAACCATCCATCCCTATTTGGATGGCAATGGTCGATTGGGCCGATTGTTGGTCAGCTTGCTTCTTGAGCATTGGGGATTGCTCAAAAAGCCACTGTTGTACTTGAGTCTTTATTTCAAACGCTACCAAACATTGTATTACCAACACTTAAATATCGCTCGTACCGATGGCGATTGGGAACGCTGGCTGATATTTTTTTTAGAGGGCGTGATCACCGTGGCCAACGAAGCCACCCAATGTGCGCGATCGTTGTTTGCACTGGTGGGTGAAGACCGGATACGATTGATGGCGCATCAGCACGTTCACATCGCTGCGTTGCGATTGTTTGAGTTGCTACCAAGACATCCACTGATCACCGTGGCATCGGGGATCGCTTTGATCCATGCAACAAAACCCACTGTAGGACGCGCCGTCGACATTCTCATGGATGCTGGGATCCTCGTGGAAACAAGCGGGAGAAAACGTGATCGCATTTTTTCGTATCAACGATATATCGATGTATTGAGACAAGAGGTCGATTAATAATGAAGAAGACAGCCAATGCCCTTACACGTACAATCGAGTTTATGAAATTTTGAACTGGTCGTATCAAAGCTGCAAACATCGGCGCCAACACCACCCCTGCCTGTTTCGCCGGTTGAGCCTGCACTGTTTGGTGAACCATTCGCACCCGCTGCACCACCTGCGCCACCCAAGCCCGGTTCATTCACACCCGCCGCACCACGCAAACACACGCCCTTCCCTGAGTCAAAAGCACTTTGCGCCGTATTGCTTTGGCCTGCATTGGTGAACAAAAGACAAACGCTGTGACCCCCATCACCCCCCGCACCACCACCGCCGCCGCCGCCTGCGCCGCCGTTGCCGCCACGGCCTGGATTGCGCCTAGAATACCCAGTACCAAACATGTAGCCAAGAACAGGTTCAGGTGCCACGCCACCTTTCCCCCCATCACCGCCTGCTCCACCCTGTTGTCCCGCACCACCTCCTTGAGAAATTAATGCAGTACAACTTAATGCGACGTTAGCAGCCGCATTCGCAATCATAGGAAAGCTTCCTCCGCTACCCTTTCCTCCAAGACCACCGCTCACACCCTTGAGACCACCCGCCCCGCCTGAAGTCCCACTAGAACCCCAATCCGCCCCCCCACCAGATGCCAATCCTCCTGCACCCCCGCCTCCTGCAGTTCCATCGGTGCCAACCCCTCCAGCACTTCCTGCGAAGGCACGCCATGCCAACGAAGGCACATCGGTTGCATTCGATGATGCCTTGGAACCTTTCAGGCCTTGCTGTCCTGGAGCTCCGTTGCAGCCATTCCCGTTGTTTTGACCAGTGCTACTGCTATTCCCCCCTCCCGCTCCATGGGGACATGTTGGCCAGGTATCCCCTCCTTGCGAACCCCCTGGCTGACCTCCCGTCGCCGTGCCACCATTTTCCGTCGGATATCCATCGGTACCTAAACGATTGTCATTCCAATCCCACGCACAGCAACCACCATCAGAATAACATCCTGTTCCGCCATAATTGCCTGTAACCGGATTGCAGTTTGTTGCACCTAACGGCTGTGACCTATTTTCATCTTGGGGATAATTGGTATCACAATAATAGGGATTTTCGGGTTGCTGTGAGGATTTGGGTGTAAACTTCCCCCCCGCGCATCCGTCCTTACCACTTGTTGTTGGTTTCGTTGGTATCGTTGAATCGGCGTATCCCGGCGTCGCCACCACAATGCTGTCTTGCAAATTCAATTTTCCTACGCTACCCGTTCCTGTCACCGTCATCGCCACCGCAGACGGATATACATCACTCGCAGGTTCACTCACGATCAAAAATCCATCCAACAAAAATTGTTGTGATGTTGTGGTGCCCGTCAAATCGACTTTCACAATTTCTCGATTGCGATTGGATACAGAATACAATTTTGTTCGTTTGGCCGGATCGCGGGTTTTGAAATCATGGAGGAAAGCACCGTATATGGGAACAAGCACTGTTTTATCGAGATCAAGAACTTCTTCGTAATCGCACGATTTGACCGTACCAGAATCGTTCCATTCGGAGGCCACAAAAATTGCATCGGGTTTGGGTAGGATCTCGGGGTTTTTGTAAGCAACCAATGCTGAATTTAATGATGTAAAAAGCCTAGGCAATGTTCCTTGACTCTCAGAACCACAACGCACAAACCAAGCCGTGCTTTTTTTTCCGTCCACACCATCGCAATCAGGATCCCCTGCACTGCCTTCCGCTGCTGCAGACGGACAATTGTTATTCGTGAGCAATGTTTGATCACTGAATCCTGGATAATATGTGTTTGCATTGTTTTTCAAAAGTGCAGAATCAATATTCCACGCCAAGGGATCAGGTAAATCGTTTGCAGCAACGTTTGGGCAGCAGCTTAACGTATCGTCCCACGTATTATCATTAACGCCAGGACAACGATCTAACTTGCAACCACTCACGCCATCACATTGCGTGCAAAATCCATCCCCATCGGCATCACGCACACGATCATCGCCGGGACAATGATCACATCCATTAGGGTTCGTATCACTATCGTCATCGAGCGCATCATTAAAGTCAGGACACGCCTCGATCTTTCCCGAAATTATTGGTGCACACGAGGGTGATGATAACGACACCAAACAATAACCATCGTGATCAGCATCACACACCCGATCATCACCTGTACATGCATCCTTGCAATCAATCACCGTGTCACTGTCCGCGTCGCCTTCACCACCCACACGATTTGGGCATCGATCCAGAGTACATGCGACCGATGAAACATCACACGTTTCACATGCATCATCATCATCGCTATCCAGTTCATCCAAATTAGCATTGCACGTATCGCAAAGGTCTCCTTTTAAATCCTCATCCGAATCGACACAGCCACAACCGACACCAAAACGCACACACGTTTTGCTGCAAATTTTTAAATCGGTATCGCATTCATGATCAGAACAATCGGCGGTGCTCGTGCATGCCGGCCAACACACACCATCGGCATCGCACCCTTGAGATAAAGGACAATCGCATGAGCGACTACCTCCACCATCCGGCGCGCTACTCTTAACACAGCTCAATGAGGCAGAAGCGCACAACAAGCCAGCACAACGCAGCCAGAAACGAAGTTGCATGGTTCATGATATCACAAAACCAAACAACCCCGAACACGCCGGGTGTTGCAATGTGCATTTCTGCACATCAGCAGACAAAGGTCATGCGACGAGGCAGATAATACGCGAAAGGATATGTCCTGTGTTTGAAAGTGGTTGAACGGTAAAATGCAGTAGGATGTGCAGAAATGCACATTGCAACACCCGGCGTGATGACCTCGGCGTGATGACCGACGTGATGACCCGGCAGAAAGTGCTCACTTGCGTTCTTATACCGATGTCGCACATCTCACGACCCCGCAAATTGAGCATTTTACCCATCACACCTATTCAAGATACGCTACCATAAAGCATGTGTACTTTACGGGGTTCTGTCTTCGTTTGGGTCGTCGTGCTCGCCGTCTCGGGCTGCACCAAGGGGACCGTTTCACGCAATGACGGCGCATGTTCTCCCCCGTGTGGGGCATCATTCGATTGCGTCAATAATACCTGCGTCGAGCGTTGCAATACCGATAGCGATTGCACCAGCAATTACTGCGACGTATCAACACACGCGTGCACAGGTGCCCTCAAAGAACCTGGCGGTAAAAACTGTGGTTACGTCGATAGCGACAACGATGGCATTGGTGAAGAGGGCTCTGCAAACTGCGACCATTGCATAAAAGAAGTAAGTCCGCAGGACCTCAATGACGACCCAGACCATGACGGTGTTTTTGGTGCGTGCGATGTATGTGATGGCGACGATGCTGTTTTGGATGCCGACGATGATGGCAAATGTGCAGCGTCTTGTTCAACAGAACAATTAAGAACGGGTGCCTATGTTCTCGGCGTATGCTTGCCTGATTGCGATGCAATACTTCCGCAACAGTGGCCTGCAGATCTTTGTTTTCCTTCCGATGCCAGTGCACCCAACACAAACGACAACTGCATTTGGTCTGCCCATGTCCCCGACCAAGACAGCGATAATGATAGCATTCCCGACGGTTGTGATATGTGCCCAGGTAGCGATGTAACACGCGATACCGATCACGATGGTTTGTGCACACCCATTTGTACGAAAGCGCAAACCGATGCCGGTGATGCATACAACAACGCAAACCGACACAAAACAACATACTGCCTACCACGATGTGCTGATTTGCAAGTTCAAGTCGGGTGTTTAGAATCCTCCAGCACGGTCACAGCACTCAATACAGTGACATCCAACCCCAACAGTCAGTGGGGTGGTTTGGATGTTTGCAATGGCGCAGATGGAAGCTTTTTTACTGATACGGATGGCGACACAATATCCAATGCCTGCGATCATTGTCCAGGTGACGACAGGATCCGCGATAGCGACATCGATGGCCAATGCCTGCGTATGTGCACCGAAAGTGATAGTCCGCAGGATATCCAAGCGGGGAAATGCACCCCATGGTGCAGTCAGGGAACACAAACGCCGTGCGGTATGCTATGCCGGGCGAGTCCCTCAGACAATGCCACCTATCCTCCACTGGCAACTGGCTGTGCAGCACTTTCATGTACCGATCCATGCATCACCGATCCATGCCCCACGCTTCCCAATGCAGTGCTCAACCCCAGCACGCAGCTGTGTTGCAATGCCAATGGCATCGATATCCCCGATAGTTTGCAGGCGCACTACAATTCTTTAACCGCAGGTGGATCATGTGCCCAAGGCGTGAACGATGGCGATCTCGATTGTGACGGCGTGGACGGCGAAATAGAAAAAGCGCTTTTTGTGCAATGTGGTGGGGGTACAGGTTCTGGCACCAAAGAAAGTCCCTACAATAGCATTCAAGCCGCGCTCAGTTGTGTGGGCAATGCGGGATGCGTGAGTAATAAATCGGCCATTTATGTTGCCGCATTTCAGGATAACAATACCACCCCTTGCCTCTACACAGAGTCATTGACCATCACCGCTGCAAACGTGGTCTCAATGTATGGTGGATATACTGGCGATTTTTCAAGTCGCAGCAGTGGTCATCTCTCGAAAGTAGTAGCGACCAGTCAAAGCCCGCAAACTCCAGCATTGCATCTTAACGTCGTGACATCAGGTTCTAGCGCAGCAGGGTCATTCACCATCAGTGGATTTCAGTTTGAATCGACCACAGCCACCGAAAGCAATCCCACCGCGGTGGCCGCGCTGATTGACAACACCACTGCCGATATCAGTTTGCAAGGCAATGTGTTTGTGGCCGCACCAGGATTCCGGCCAACACCCAATAACGCAACGAATGGTGCTGATGGATTGGGAGGCTGCGCAGGCCTACGAGGCTCGTATGCGAATGACAGCTATTGCAATGATTGGGATACTGACTATGCCGTAAGAAATACGCAAGTTACATTTACTGGCTGTCGTGGAACATCCTTGAATTATGGTGGCGCGGGGGCAAATGCGCATTGCAGTTCTGAGCCTGGTGGAACAGCAGGAGGCGCGCTGGATGGGGCAGCAGGTGCAAGTATTAACTGCAATGGTTGCGTTGGAGGCTGTTCCTGTAGCAGTTATACCACCGCAAAAGGCGGTGATGGACAAAACGCCAGTGCAGTGACTTCGGCTGGAACGGGTGGTGCGGGCAATACCCTCTGCAACAGCATGGCATCACCACTCTCACAATGCATCCCACCCACGGGCACAAACGGTAGCAGCGGTAGCAACGGAGGCCATGGTGGCGGCGGTGCGGGGGCTGACAACAATTACCACACCGCATCAGGCAGCACAGGTGGTGGTGGTGGCGCAGCAGGCACAGCAGGCACAGGTGGTAAAAGCGGAGGTTCGAGCATCGCATTGGCATCGACCGCCAGCACTAGCGTTTCCTTGTCGTGCAATATTTTTGTAAGCCAAGGCGGTGGTGCAGGTCAGGCCGGTGGCAAGGGTGGTGACGGCGGCGGCGGCGGCAGCGGAGGCTCAGGCATCGGCGGCGTGTGCGTCGATACGGACAACTCTTGGGGCGACCCCTGCGGCGGCGCGGGTGGCAATGGCGGCAAAGGCAGCGGCGGCAGTGGCGGCGGCGGCGGCGCGGCAGGTCATGCAATATGCCTACTCAATCTTGATGCCGACGGTTCGCCCCTAGGGCTCATCAACTCCGCATGCGGAAAACCTGCTGCAAGCGTGGGAGGGGCTGCCGGTGCAGCTGGCGGAGGGAGTGGTGTTGCAGGCCTTCCTGGCACGAAAGGTGCCGACGGTATTTCTGCCAACAGTTGTGTTTATCAGAGCAACGGTACGCTGAGCGGCTGCCAATAGCCCATATTCCAAAGAACTCAGCGCTTCAGATCCCGATAAAAATTTTCATGGGTTCCAAGCGTAAGCAAAGTTAACACAAGGACATTCTCGTCTACGGTATAGGCAAGCAGCGTGTGCTGTCCGGCCATATTAAATTTGTGTACCCGGATCCCTGCGAGATCTCCAACTTTAATCTCTCCGATGTAAACATCGGCAATGACCGATTTCACAGCACAATCCAAATCGCGTTTCTGATTTGCATGGAGCTTCTTGACGACACGATGAAACTGCTTGGTTTGAACGATTTTCACGTCAACCCATCTCATAAGGAACGGTTTCGCCAGCCTCAGCTTCCTGCTGCGCTACCAATAAATCCTTAATGAATCGGTATGTCAGATCGGGATTCTCTTCCGAAATCTTGCCAATACGAGACCAATACTCAATTTGCTTAGGCGTAGAGCGATGATACACAACGCCCGCACGACGTGCCTCAGAAACCAGCTCCTCGGATAGCTTAATACTCATTGCCATGACCCGCTCCTTGGAACTTTGCTAAGTGTACCCAAAAAAGTCGCATTTTGCAACAAAAAGCGTCCTTTTGCGACTTTTGGTAGATTTAGAAGTCCCTCATCCCCCCGCAAACGACCCATGCAAAATGCACAAACGCCCAGCGCCACCGTCCAAAGGAATGATTTCAACATAACCATCGGCGTTGCGTTCTTGCGTGATGCGACCATGCAGCAACTCGCCTTTATCCGCGGATAAACGCTCAAGCATGCGTTGACTCGCATGCACAATTTCACCGCGATTATTCACCACGGCGCAACCTTCTTCATGACGTTCGAGCATTTCGCGCAAAGCCAAGCGTTCAAGATGTTCGCGTTTGTTGAGATGAATTAAATGATCGCTGATGCGTTCATCGAGCAAAATATTCACCGCCTCCGCCACCTGACGCACCTCAAAGGGTGCATCCTGGGCACGACAGCGGCGGAATCTATCACCATGGCGTACGCTGTCTAAAACACCGTAAAGCTCTTCAAGGGGCCCAAGCAATCGTTTGCGCAAACGCACAACAACCACAAGACTCATGACAAACGAGAAAAAGCCAACAAGCACAGCAGCCCATGCGCCTGCCCAGCCTTGTTGTTCCGCTTCCATGCCAATGCGATCCATTGCGATACGATTGATCCGAAGCAACTCTTGAAGTTGAAATACCATCTCCTGGCGCGCTTGGGGATCGCCCTCAATCGTTGCATTTAAATGGGCCTCCATGGCCAAAATAACGGGACGTTCTGCTTCTTCCGTAATGTTGTTTCTTGCCGCTTGCAGCGCATCCAACACCCGTTCGCGACTATTGCCCTGAAGACCTGTGTCGCCCATTTTGGCCAATTCGATGAGCATTGTTTCACCGGCCACAATGGAGAAAACATTGTCGCGGGAGATCCGCTCAAACACAGGCCCCATACGAACAAATAAACCGATGGCACCAAACGCGAACAAGACGTTGATTAAAACCAAAGAACCGATGGTCATCAGCAATTCGCGTCTTAGCAACATGATTTTTAACTCCGCTCCACCATCCGAGATACCGCACCTTCTTCGGCCACCACCACCAAGCCATCGCCATCTTCAAGACGTGCTTTGGCATCGGGCAACATCACCACACCGCTGCGACCGCGACGTACGGCCACCACAGTCACGCCGTAACGCCGTGGCAACTGCAAATCACCCAAGGTATGCCCTACAAATGATGAGGGCACAGTCACTTCCGTGATCAACACGCCTTCACCGAGTAACATTTCGCCCTTGATGCCTTGGTGCAAAATCTGATTGGCAAATCGCTCACCAAATTCAAGCTCAGGGTTGACCACTTGATGCGCGCCCACCAACGTCAACACGCGTGCATGCAAATCATCATTGGCTCTGGAAATCACACGTTTTGCACCCATTTGGCGCAGAAGCGCGGTACAGATGATCGATGCTTCTTTGGCTTCATCACCAATGGCGCACAAACATACATCGCGCCGCTCTGGCATAGTGCGCGCCAAAGCTTCTGCATCGGTGGCGTCAAAGGCGGCTGCTTCGGCGACATAATTGGCCGCTGCCCGTACACGATCATCGCTGATGTCGACAGCAAAAACATCCACATGGCGCTCCGACAAAGCCCGCGCCACCGACATACCAAATTGACCGAGACCTATCACAATGGCCTGGCGATTCATAATTTGTTCCTCTTGGCGCAGCAAGCAGCGCCGCTACGATTAACCAACGGTTATCCAACGTTCACATCTTCTTCTGGCCAATTGATATTGCGTGGTGGTCTGCGCTGACTCAAAAACATCAACAGCGTAAGACCACCCACACGACCCACAAACATGCACAAGGTGATGATTATTTTTCCGATACCATCCAATTGCGCCGTGGCGCCTATGGAAAGCCCTACAGTACCAAGGGCCGAAATCACTTCAAACACCAGCGCACGCGGTGATATCGACTGCGTAAGAAACAATGCCATCACAGCACCCATCACCGTAAGCAAAGCCAATGTCACCGTGACCGCTGCTTTGCGCCACGTGCGTTCCGAAATACGCCGTCCAAAAGCTGTCATGGGCCAACGACCCATAATCGTGTGGACCACCGACAAACATAACACCGACGCAGTGGTCGTTTTAATACCGCCTGACGTGCCTCCCGGACTTCCACCGATGAACATCCAAAGCATCATCAAGGTCAGCGTGGCCGCGCTAAGTCCCGTCATATCGATGGAGTTAAACCCTGCTGTGCGCAAAGTGACCGATTGAAACCATGCATTGTGAATTGCGTCGCCTAAAGAGAAATCGCGCAGCGCACCATTCCACTCAAATAGTGCGATCCCTACCGTTCCAACCACCAATAAACCAGCCGTGGCCACAAGACTTAACTTGCTCTGCAACGACACCGGTCGCTTGCTTCGACCAATCCATAACGGTAACGAAAAAACCGCCATCGGTGAAAGACCACCCAAAATGACCAGCATCGCAACGGTATGCAAAATAAATGGACTGTCTTGGTAGCCAAGCAAGTTATCACTTTGCAATGCAAATCCCGCATTGCAAAACGCTGACACCGCGGTAAAAACAGCACGCCAAAGCCCCTTCATCGCGCCATCACCACGCAACAAAAACGCCACCCACAATAGCAGTGCGCCCACCGCTTCAATGACAAAAGTAAACGCAATAATTTGACGCGCCGAAACAAAAAGTTTTCCACGATCTTGCGAACTGATAAGGCTTGCCACCGCGCCTTCATGGCGCAAACTCATGCGCCCCCCCATGGCCCACAACGCAAGCGTCGAAAAGGTCATGATCCCAAGGCCACCAATCTGAATAAGGATCACCAAAAAAAACTGCCCAAGACCGTTAAAAACATTCGGTGTATCGAGAACGGTCAAGCCCGTCACACACACCGCGCTCACCGAGGTAAACAATGCATCAATAAAAGTGATGCTTCCACCGTGGACTGTGCTTTGAGGCAAAAGCAAAAGCAGTGTTCCAGCCAAGCAGATGGCGCCAAACGTTCCCACAAACAAACGTTCGGGATGATCGAGCAAGAGCTCCCACCAACTCGCCTGATCCCAGTCAATGCGGTTTGGATTGGGGATCATCAGAATGGCACCCAGTGCGAGCCAGATCCCTGCACTCGCCATATGCCACCACTGTCCCCAGAAAAACAAAATCTGTACCATCGCCACAAGCGCTGCGAGTGCAAGCGCACGAACGCGTTTGGGGTGATAAACGCGCATGCGCATCATCCACACCAAGACCAACGCATTGGCGATACCCAGCGCAATTCCCACTACAAGAATGCTTACCAGCGGATGGTAACTTCCTGAAAATACCAGGGCGAGCCACAAAGGCGCCGCCACCAACGCTGCGCCACGGGTATGCCCGCCGTACACGATATGCCAACGCGTGCGTTTGCGCGTCCGCGCAAGACCAATATCCCACAACACAGAAAACATCGCAGTGCACCCGAGAAGTGCCACCAAGGCGACAAAAGGTGCTTCACGCAAGTACGGCGTTCCAAGCCCCAACAATGCAAGCAATGCGAGTGATCCCGCAATACGACCCATGCGCGGAAAACGATCGATCCCCATACCCGCAAGAAGAAAACTTACAACCGAAAACACCGCGGCTGTTTTCACCACAACAGGCAACGCAACGATGCCCGGCCCATAAACCATGTGAAGCACCAGCAAGGGGATCCCAATACTCGCCAAAAGTGCGCCGCCGAGGGTACTGTTGGAGCGCGATCCACCCCGTGGGCCGCGTCTGCCATGCTCTCGATCAGAATCGCTCACGTGAAATTCCTTTGCCATACGGTGTCACGTGTTGAATGTTGACGTTTGAGTCTTGGCGCGTCAATTGACGCATCAGCACATAAACGTCAACATTCAACACGTGACACCTATAGCTTACGATAAGCGATACACTTTAGCTCAATATCGATCGGTGTTGGAAGGCTCGAAATTTCCACCGTGGTCCGACACGGCATGACCTGGGCAAAATAGGCACCATAAATCCGGTTGTAGATTTCAAAATCGCGATTCATATTAGTAAGAAACACGGTCACATCAATAAGTTCTTCAAACGTCGCGCCCGACGCTTCAATAATTTGTCGAACGTTGGCAAAAACCGCATGGCATTGGGCTTCGATCCCCTCAGGGATGCTGTTGTCCACGGGACTTCGCGGCCCCACACCCGAAAGATACAAAAATGGCCCGGCCCAGCGTGCGTGCGGATAGGCTCCCACGGCCACAGGCGCATGATCTGCAATAATTCCGTCAGACATATTAGGCGCTCCCACAAACCTCAAAACAAACATTTTTTATGTCGCAATAGAAATCGAGACCACACTGACCACCCTCTCGGCCAAGGCCCGACGCCTTCACGCCACCAAAAGGTGTGCGTAGGTCGCGCAACATCCAACGATTGATCCACACCATCCCGACTTCCAACCAATGGGCCACACGATGGGCACGGTCCATATCGCGGGTCAGCACCAAAGCCCCAAGTCCATAGGCTGTATCATTGGCCATACGAATGGCCTCGTTCTCGTCATCAAAGGGTATGAGCGTGACCACCGGTCCAAACACTTCCTCTTGGTTGATACGTGCATCAGAGCCCAATCCTTCAAGGACCGTAGGCTGTACAAACGCAGGACCCAAATCAGGCATGGCCTCTCCGCCACACAACACCGTGGCACCTTGGACTTTGGCCTCATCAATGTAACCCATGACTTTGACGGCATGAACCGCAGAAATCAAACTGCCGTGATCCACTTTTTGGTCAGGCATTCCTACGGTTCGTGCTCGAACACGCGCAACAAATGCCTCACGAAAATCAGCATAAATACGGCGATGCACCAAAATGCGTGACGTACACAAACAAATCTGCCCATTGTTGGACAACGACGATCGCATAAGTTCCGAGATCGTAGATGTGAGATCCACGTCATCAAAAACCAACGCCGAATTTTTTCCGCCCATTTCTAAACTAAGCGGTTTATTGCAAGGCGCCACCAACGAAGCGATACGACGCCCTGTGCGTGTACTTCCCGTAAAACTCACCGCACGCACCAAGGGATGGGTCACAAGCGGTTCACCCACCGCATCGCCCGTGCCATGAACGATATTCAACACGCCGCGCGGAAATTGAATGTCCTGAAGCACAGTGCACAACAGATGGGCCGTTGCGGGCGACAGTTCCGATGGTTTTGCCACCACCGTGTTTCCACTGGCCAATGCCGGTGCAATTTTCCATGTGAGCAAATAAAGAGGCAAATTCCACGGTGCGATACATGCCGCCACACCGCGCGGTTGCTTCAACACATAATGAACACCCGCCCCATGTCCCGAAAAACATGCTGTTTGCTGCTGCGTGCATGCATCGGCAAAAAATCTAAAATTTTCAATGGCGCGAGAAATATCCACCATTTTCGCAATAGCCAACGGTTTTCCGGTATCGCGCGATTCAGCGTGTGCAAACTCATCGACGCGTAAAGCAATGCCATCAGAAATACGACGCAACCATGCAGCACGCTCTTGCGCGCTCAATGCAGACCATGCAGGAAATGCTGTTTGCGCTGCTTCAACGGCAACTTCAACATCATCGCGTGTCGACGACGCAACACGCGCGTAGGTGATATTTTCGGCAGGCGCAATCACATCCAAGTATTCATCATCGTGTGGTTTACGCAATTCACCGCCAATAAAATTATTCCAGGTTTCCAAAAGAATTCCCCTTCATGGGCAAAAGCACGGCACGCACCGGCGATGCTTCACAGCCTTCAAGCCGAAGCGGCAATGCAATAAGATTGTACAACCCGGGCATCACATGCGACAGCACAAGCCCTTCAAGTACACGCAACTCACGAATCAAAATTGCGCCATGGGTTTCCAAATGACGATCATTGGCAGGATCTACCGACGGTGTATCGATCCCCACCAAGAGAACATCCTGATCAGCCAGCCAGTGGATCACCGAAGGACTCAAACTGTTAAAATCGTCATGCCAAACATCGGGATCGCAAAACGAATCGGTCCGAAACAAAACACGCGGTGCTTGAATATCGATATCGCCCAAATCACCCAATTGAATACGTGCACCAGGCGCACCATGCACCTGAATCACCTGACACATGCCCAAATAAGGAACAAGCGATAGTTCATGCACCGCAGGTGCATCGGGCGCATAATGACTTGGTGCATCGGCATGGGCTCCAAGATGCACCGTGCTGTTGATGCTCGAAAGTTCGTACGCATCCCCTTCATCAAACCCACGCACCATCTCGCGCTTAAAAGGTGTGTCACCTGGAAAGACCGCAATCTTGGGGCTCACCAAAGGTGAAATATCAATGATCATGAGCCTAGGACCTGTGCAATCAATGCATCGCGATCGACATGTTTGAGCCTATCGGCCACAAGTAATGACCCCAATTCATGCACAGCAATATCCAACGTATCGTTCACAATCAAAACATCGTAATCTTTGGAACGTGCGATCTCATCGCGGGCTTTGCCCAAACGGATCTGCAACTGCTCTTCGGTATCGGTGCCACGTCCCCGCAAACGGTGCTCAAGTTCTTGCATGGATGGCGGCAAGACAAACACAAGAAGCGCTTCACCCAACGCTTTCTTGATCTGCATGCCACCTTGCACATCGATATCGAACAGCACATCAACACCAGTGTTTAAGCGCTCGTACACCCAATCGCGTCCCGTACCATAACGATGCGCAAAAACAGGCGCCCATTCGAGCATGGCACCCGATGCAATCAATTCATCAAAATGTGTTTCAGACACAAAATGATAGGACGATCCATTACGCTCATGGCCGCGCGGAGCACGGGTTGTATACGATACGGAAAACTCCGCACCGCCGAAGGTTTTAATCACACGATGACACAACGTGGTTTTGCCAGTGCCACTGGGCGCCGACACCACAACAGGAATACCGCGTCTCATAAATGGGGACATGCTACATTAACGCGTCATAAACAAGTGCATTGCAAAATGACGCGTTAATGTAGCATGTCCCCATTTATGACGACGACGATCATGCCACCTTGGTCGCCTCAGCATCTGCATCTATTTCAAGCAAAATGGCCTGGGATCGTGCAATGATCTCCGCACGAAACGCTTCAAACTCATCTTGAATATGCAAAAATTCCTCGGCAATATTAAGCGCTGTCACCAATGCAAGGCGTTGCCCGTTGGTTTTGTTCGACGCATGGCTTTGCACCGCGGCAAGCTTTTCTTGGACATAATCGGCCAAACGCTGCAATTTGTGGTGATCGCCATCGCCTTTTAATACCAAGCGATGGCCGAGCAAACGAACTTCAACGGTCGTACGGGCAGGCGTCTCTTGCGTTCGCACACGTGGGGCCATGCTTATTATTTACTAAAGATCCGAGTCCTCTTCAAACAATGCCGCAACAAATGCTTTCGGCACAAACGGTTTGAGGTCATCCACTGTTTCCCCAACCCCCACATAGCGCACAGGAATATTGAGCGCATCGGCGATGGCAATCACCACGCCGCCTTTGGCTGTTCCATCCAATTTGGTGAGCACGATCCCCGAAAGTGCCAAGACATCGTGAAACTCTTTGGCCTGCAGCAGCGCGTTTTGTCCTGTGGTGCCATCCACAACGAGCCATACCTCGTCGGGGGCGTTGTCGCGGGCTTTGCCTGCAGCCTTTTTGACCTTGCGGATCTCATCCATAAGTTCGGTTTTGGTATGCAAACGACCTGCGGTATCTGCCAACACCACGTCAGCACCGATGGTGCGCGCATGGCTTATGGCATTAAAAATAACACTCGCAGGATCGGTGCCTTCTTCACCGCGGATCATGACACTTCCCGAACGCTCAGCCCAAATCGCCAACTGTTCGGCCGCAGCAGCACGAAACGTATCACCTGCTCCCACGACCACTTGAAGGCCTGCCTTCGTAAGTTTACTTGCCATTTTGCCAATGGTGGTTGTTTTACCAACCCCATTCACACCCACAAACATAATGACATAAGGTTTCGTGAAGGTGCTTTTGATCAAATGTTCGACATCCATGGCTTGGGACTGCGGCGCCTCAAGCGTTGCAAGCACAAGAGCCCGCAAAGCCGCACGCACATCCTCGGCATTTTTTAATTCACCACGCGATAAACGACCCCGCAAATCATCCATCCATCGCATGGACAGGCGTACACCCACGTCGGCGGTCAGCAAAATTTCTTCAAGTGCATCAAGCACCCCTGCATCGATCTCGGTTGCACGAGAAAAAAGCCCCTGCAGTTTGGAAAAAATCGATTCATGGGTTTTGGCAAGACCACGACGCCAAGCAGGATCCACACCTTCAGCAATGAGAGGAGGCTCAAACGAAACCACATCCGGATCGGTGTCTTGGATATGGGGCGGATCACGCAACGTCTGCGCCACATCTTCGTCAGAACCTGTTCCAAGCCCAGGCAAATCAGTGATCGGCTGAGGTTCCCGAGAGGATAGCGTGGGAACCGGCAAGGTTTGCAATGCCAGTCTCTTTCGTCGTCGCCATTGAAAAAACAAGCCCACTGCAAAGAGAAGAAGCCATCCAAAATGCCAAGCGCTCGCAATCGCAAACAAGTCATTTAGATTTTCCATGGGTCGGCGGCCTTTCTGTATATTGAAGCTGGCGTGATCTGCGGGTTTGATAGTATGCCAGGTGCCAATCAACAAGGGTCACCCATGCTCAAGCCACGGTACGTATTTTTGATGGTCTTGGTGCTCTTGGTCGGCGCTTTGGGCTTGGCCTATGCGCGCAACCGCACCCTGCACATCCCCTCTTTCGGTCCCAAGCCTGTGGTACCACGTGATACATGGCAGGGTGCTTACGCATTGCAATCCACCGATCTCGATGCCCTGGCCCAATCCGCAGCAGCCATGAAGCTCGATTTCTTGTTCGTTTCCGATCCTTCTCGCAAGGAACATGAAAGCAAAGAAATCCAAGGCGTCACCCTATTTCCATCGCCCTTGTACAGCACCAGTGTGGGCAATTTGATCTCTCTAAAACCCGCGCATCACATGGTGCTCTCGGGTATTGAGCCTGCGCAGCAGGTCCGAGGTGCAGGCGGTCTTCCAATCATCACCACCCCACGCAGCGGTGACACCCCATGGACCGGAAGGCTTGATGGCGCGACAGGCATTGAGATCCTGGAACCCAGGCCCGATCACCCACTCTTTTTTATTCCTTCGCAGATCGTTCGTGAAATCAATCCCACGTTGCTGGCCGCACAGTTGTACACCGCACAGCCCGAGGTCTTGCATTTATGGGATCAAATGGTCGACACACCCGCTCTCGGGATATGCCCAACGCTCCCCCCCGAACATTTTTGGTTGAAAAATTCATTGCGCCAATGGATCATCGCCACTGCACAATCCTACGATGAAGATGTTTCTCGAGCCTCCGACATCATGACCTCACTGCTTGCACAAAAATTCTATTGCTACGCAGGCTTATTGCAAGGCGATCCCCAATTCTACTTTATCCATGAACATGAAAAATTACGTGCGTATGTGAGCACCTCCGATCCCAAACGTACACGTATTTCACTGCTTCGCGGGGGTGCCGAAATCATGCGTACACATGGCAACAAGCTCACCTATCTGTCGCCACAACCTGGCAACTACCGTGTAGAAGTGGCCATAGAAATTCCCAATATTTTCTGGGGAAAACATTGGGCGACGGTGGTGTATTCGCAGAGAGTACGTGTGGATGAACACTTCACACAGAGAACAAACGCCCCAACTTCTCCCGATCATATCCCAACCCCAACGCCAACATCAGAAGCATTTTGATTTTTCCAGGTGTAAACCATGGCGATAAAATAACGCCCGCATCACGCAATGTACTTCCTGCGCCTGCATAACCGTAAACGGGCGCCACACGGCCACCCCAACACCGTGTGGTGAGCACCACAGGAAGGCCACTTCGCGCGACATCAATGACCGCTTCCGCCATCGCGGGTGGCAAATTGCCACGTCCAAGGCCTATGATCACAAGCCCTTGTGCGCCTGCCGCAGCGGCCGCACGAACCAAGACGTCATCAGATCCTGGGGTTGTGTACAGCACTTCAACACGCGCATTCGTATGCGATGGCATGGGGAGATGAAACCTGCGCAACCGTGGTCTGTAAAAAACAACCTGGTGCATGTCCACAATGCCGAGAGGCCCCATCTCAGGACTCACAAACGTATCGAGCGCCTCGGTATAGCTCTTGGTCACTTCGGCTGCAGCATTGATGGTGTTGTTCATCACCACGACCACGCCTTGTCCGCGCAGATCCTCACACGCTGCGACGAGACATCCTGCGTACAAATTCACAGGCCCGTCCCAACTCAGCTCATCTTTGGTTCGCATGGCGCCCACGAGCACAATCGGTTCGGGGCCTTGATGCAAAATATCGAGAACAAATGCCGTTTCTTCAAGGGTATCGGTACCATGGGTCACGACCACACCGCGTGCACCGCGCTTAATCGCCGCTTGAATCTCCAGATGCAATGCAAGCATCGTTTCAAGGGTGACATGGGGCCCAGGAAGTCGTGAAAATTCAATGACATCCAAATCAAATTCGTGCAGCTGCGGGACCGCACTGCAAATATCATCGGGACCTAAAGTAGGCACAGCACTGCCATCGTGGGCAGCATGGGTCATGCTGATCGTGCCACCTGTAAAAATAATGGCGAGATTAGGACGTGTCATCAACAACCTTGTACCACTGCACCCGTAGGCGGCAACAGATATCGGAGGAACCCACCCCCAGGACGCACAGCACCCTTAAAACCAACCACTGCCACAGTACCGGGTGCAAATTCCGCCACAGCCCGCACATCACCGGTAAGCAAATACCCGAGCAAATCGCCCACATCGGGCTGATGCGCAACAATAAGCACGTGGGATCGCAATGCTTGCAACATGGCCGCCATCCCTTGGCTGGGCGCAAGACGTGGATCCGTGATACATGAGATCCCCAAACATTCAGCAACATGCATCCCGGTTTGCTCCGTACGAACCAACGGGCTTGCAACCACTTGAATCAAACCAAGATCAAGAGCGTGCAAAAGCTTTCCCTGCTGTACCGCTTCCCCATGACCTTCCGGAGCAAGTTCACGTGAAAAATCGCTTGTCCCATGTTTCTGGGCGGTTGCGTGCCTCATAAGCACAACACATGGTTCCATGGGAGACCTCCTAAGCCGCATCGTTCAGGGAAGGATCCGGTGCCGGCAATGAAAGCGCTTCTTCATCAAATTGCAATTCTCCGGTGATTTTACCCACCGAGATGTCGAGTTTTCTCACATCTTTGGCCACAGTTTCATAACCACGGTACGCAAGATCAAGATTGCGCCCTACCTTTTCAAACGATGTAAACACTTGGGCAAAACGACGTTGAAATCCGGCCAAATCACCACGGATGGTTTCGGCCTTCTTTTCTATTTGCATGCCTTTAAGGCCATATGCCACGGTCAAGAGATACGCATACAAAGTATTGGGCGATACGGGGATGACTTTTTTCTTCGTGGCATGCGCCACAATATCAATCGGCGCATCGTCGGTGCGCACCACCGCTTCGTAGTACATATTTTCTGCGGGCATATACATCAGAGCAAAATCATAGGTGCCTTGTTCAGGACGAATATATTTTTCGGCGATGGAATCGATGTGCGCGCGCACCACCTCAAGAAATGCTTTGCGTGCGGCAAGCCTGTCAGCATCGTCGCCTGAATTCAGCAATCGCTCAAACGATTCCAATGGAAATTTCGCATCCACAGGCACCAAACGATCACCCAAATGGATCACGGCATCCACCGCCTGCACCGTACCGCGACTATCGCCTTGAAAACGATATTGCATGGTCACCGATTCTCTCGGCAGCACCTGCCTTAGAACATCTTCAAGCAACAGCTCACCCAAATTACCGCGCAGCTTAGGCGCACGCAGAAGTGAGGTGAGCGATCCCACCTCTTGTCCCAAATTTTGTAAATTTTTGGTGGCCTCACCCAAGGCGCCAAGTTGCTGCTGCACTTCACCCATCAATTTGGTTTGCATCCCAAGGCGTTCATCAAGGGTTCCCTGCACACGGTGTACACGGTCACCCACCGCACCACCCATGGCATCCATGCGCTGCTGCACCTGATGCATCATCACAGCCATCTGGCCTTGAAGCGTCGTAAGATGTTCGACTTGTTTTTCTGCTTGCAGTGCACGTGATCGTTCTGCAAGCGTTTGATTTTCGTTCGCCACACGCTCAAATTGCCGCTGAAGGGAACGGATCCAGCCCAGACAAGCCACCACGATCAGTACCAAAGCACCACCTAAGATCCATTGTGTCATGGGGGATGATTAGTCGAAGCGTCTGACAGAACATAGGGCGGTTCGCGAACCGCCGCTACAATACTTTGAAAACAGACGCCAACGCCTCCCGCGCCGCATGTTCCACTTCGGGTGGTGGATTGCTTTCTAAAACCCGCTGAAAATGATGTTGTGCCGCCGATAGATGATGCAGCCCTTTGAGTTGAATCAGTCCCATGCGCAAATGGGCAGAGGCCACGCGGAGATCACCTGGGTGCTCTTCAACAAACTGTGCGAGCATTTCCAGAGCTTCAGTAAAACGCGCATCACGGGTAAGCAAATCAGCGCTCGCAAATACATCCACCGCAGGTATGGAACGCAACGGCACCACAGGCGATGCTGGACGCCAACGTCCCCCTTGACGGCGCATGATCGCCCCCTGAAGCGCGCGGGCAATCAAATAGCCGCTCACAAACCCACCAAGATGCGCACCATAAGCCACGCCACTCATACTTCCGAATAACAACGGCGCAAGATTTTCAATGAGAACATACAGTGCCAAAACCAAACGTGCGGGCAACATGATGACATCGATAAAGAAAAAGAACACCACAAGAAGACGCACACGATTAAGAGGAAACCACAGAAAATAACAGCCTAAAATGCCTGATATGGCCCCAGAAGCACCAATAAGCGGCATGTGTGAATCTAAATTAAATGCGGCAAAAGAAAGCGTGGCGATGATCCCCGTACAAAAATAGATCAAAAAATAACCCACACGCCCCGCGAATGCCTCCACATTGTTGCCGAAAATCCACAAAAACAGCATGTTTCCCAAAAGGTGCATCCAGCCGCCGTGCAAAAACAGCGACACAAATAAATCGACCATTTCAGGATGGGCTGGTTTAAAGCCATGCGTAAAAACAAACACATCGTAGGCACTCACCGAGGCTGCTGCTTGGCGTAAACTGATGCCTGTACGCTGTGCCACTATTTGGACATATTCGAGAAATGCGGGGTCCTGTGGCAAGGGCGCTTCACCCATCAACGGCACTGACAGCCCAAGGAAGATCAACACATTCGCTGCGATCAGCGTACAGGTGATCCACGCAGTACCAGACGGATTGGGTTCATCGCCGATTGGAAACATGCGTCAGTACATTAAATCAGTGCATCTTCAATGACCAGCGTAATTTCTTTGGTAATTTCTTTGGTTGTCGGATGTTTACGAGTATGGCAAAGAACGACACCATGATCCGACTATCTTTGATGACATTGATTGCAAGCGTAAGCCTTATGGCCTGTGGCGAGAAATTGGATAGCGACTCCAATAGCAATACCCCGGAGGCCAAAGCACTTTGTGCCGGGGATGCTCTTGCTTATTATGATGCCAACGTCAAGCCCATCGTTCAACAACGATGCATTGACCAGTGTCATAATGTGTCCCAGTATCATGAAACTTCTTTACGACTCACAACATGCGCGGATGTTAGCGGTGCCATTTCAGGGGTCATCGACCAGGTCGCAAATGACCGCATGCCTCAAACTGAACCCAAGCTCACCACCGTAGAAAAAGACATATTCATCTTCTGGAAGGATATGGTGCCATGATCGGAACCCCATTTTTTGCATTATGTTTGGCACTCACAGCACCCTCTGAGGCTGAGGGAAAAACCGAAGAGATCGAAGAAATCGAAGAAACGCCGATCGAAGAAACCTCCGAATCCGAAGGATGGTACGGCAAAGATTACGCCGTGTATGACCGTTTACTTTCACTCTATTCACCAACACCGATACGCAAACGATCCTTTCAAATGGTCGTCAACCATCGCACCAATCAAGCGTTTACCGAAGATGCCTTTCAGAGCTTTCTCGGGTTTGATTCAGGCGCTTTGCGCATTGGCTTGGGACTTCGCTACGGCATTTTCGATTTTCTGGACGTCGGCGTGTATCGAATCAATGCCAACGCCAGTCTCGGCCAAGACGTGTATGAATTCGATGTGCGCGGACAATTTCTCCACGAGAAAAAACACGTGGTGAATATGGCCCTTCGCAGCGGCGTCACATGGTTTTCTCAAAAAAACGCCAAAGATGCAGCGGGTGGTTTTGCACAGCTCTTGGCAAGCAAACTGCTCTGGCATCGTTTGCAGCTCACGGGCGGGCTCCTCTATCACAGCAGCTCCACAGGCGATAACAGCTTCAACGGCAAGCGAAAGCTTGCGTCCGATACAGACTGGTCCATGGCTGCGTCGGGTGGATTTGAAATACGTCTCACCGACTTGGTCGCGTTGACATGGGAAACCACCGTACCCTTTGCGGGTTACCGCGGCGATATGCCTGCCATGGCCGGTGGTGTAAAATTAATAACCAACCGCCACACGTTTGCTATCGTCACAAGCAACTATCCTCTCATGAGTTCCGATGGTGTGGTGGCAGGAAGCAACCGCGATAAACAGTGGGTGATCGGTTTCAACATCACGCGTGAAATTGGTATCTAGATCACTTTGAGCTACGGTGCCCATGTGAAACAAATTTTATCACGAACACTTCAAACCGGTGCTGGCATCGTTTTAATTGTTCTTCTTGTCATCTATGTCGATTGGTCCCAGGTTTTTCAAACCTGGCGAAGAATACCTTTGTCCATGGCATTGGCAACGTGTGGTATTGTAGCCATTGCCTTGGCATTGGTCGGTGTACGACTTTACATCCTGCTACGCTTCGCTGGATTAAAACACACGCTTTCTATGGCACTCAGAACAACCTATACGGGAGCCGCCTGCAGTTTGGTGTTGCCCGGACAAATCGGTGAAGATGTAGCACGCTTTGCGTTGCTTCGCTCAGGAGCACCTGGTGTTCAACGTCGTGTGGTCGGTGTTTTGCTCGCCGACCGTGTCCTCGGTGCATTGGCTTTGGCGGCCATCACGCTTCTTGGCTTGTATGCTGTACCTGAATCTATTTCATTGCCAAAAAACACTTTGTTGTTCGCGGTTGCAGCAGGAACCGTAGCCATGGGCATCGCTTGTCTCTGGTGGAAAAAGCGTGGTCAAATCCAATTTCGGCAATCAGCAACGTTTCAATCATTGGTCAACACAAAATCACGACGTCATATCGCTATGGCAATCGTTTTAAGCTTGATCGCACAATGCATCGACATCGCAACATACTGGGTGATTGGTCTCGGTATTGGCATCCATCAATTGGGCTACATCGAATATTTTGCCATCATCCCATGGATCTACTGGCTTATGGTGATCCCTGCGAGCATCGGAGGCTTAGGCTTGCGTGAAGGCGCCATGGCCCTCTTACTTTCAGCCTACGGCGTTCCCGCCACATTGGCCATTGCACTTTCTCTTGCTGTATATGTCATCCGTGCGAGCACAAGCCTCTGTGCTGCAGGACTTCTCTTTGTGGGAAATGGATGGGGGAAATTAAAAAACATGCAAGAGCAGCGTTCTGCAGCTTAATTTACAGGCGCACAGAAGCACTATCATCCGAGAATTTTTTGCTTGAGGGTTCAGAATACACGCTGCCTTCTTCGGTATTTCTCATAATACGCGTACCTGCGCCTATAATCGTGCGTTCTCCAATACTAACATGATCTCGAATTGATGCGTTCACGCCAATAAAACATCGTTCGCCAACAACAACACCACCCGAAACAACAACATGGGACGTGATGAATGTGTGATCGCCAATGCGACTATGATGCCCAATGTGATTGCCACTCCACATGACAACATTGTTACCAATATGCGTAAATGGCTGAATCGTATTGTCTTCAAAAATAAATGTATTTTCACCGATAAACGAGGCATGGCATGTCGCATCAGGACTCACGAAGCTTACAAGCCGATATCCTTTTTCTTTCGCTTCACAAAATATTTTTTTACGAACACCGTTTAGTCCACTGTACCCAATAGCAATAAACATTCCATAGTCACTTGAGGGAAACTCTTTAGAAAGATCCTCAAAAGCGACGGTAGGTGTTCCAAAAACATGATCTGAGGTTATATTTGCGGCATGCGCAGTGATGGCAACTATTTGTTTCTCACTATGTTTTTTAAAATAGAAATGCGCAACTTCGCCGTATTCGCCAAAACCAAACAATATAATTTTCTTCACAATCATTCCTCCCCATAAACATTTTCATATCAATGATTCATGATGCAATTTTTTGTATACGTTGCACTTGATGTCCTTCTCGTAAAACATGGACCGCGTCAGGACCGGACATGAACAACAAATCCAACACGGAGAGGTGAGAAATAAATGGTGCATCATGCATTTGTTGATAAGGCATACACTGGTAATTCTGAAACTGAAGATCAATCCCCAGATTTTCAAATGCAGTAGCATCTAAATAATCCATCGCTGCAGGACCACTCAGATATTCTGTCGCACCAAGTGCAACGCAGAGATCAATAATCAACTGGGCTTTGTTTGACGAAATATTGAGCGATCGCGATGAAATCACTTTTTTATTCAGGCCTAGAGCGTTACTCAAAATATGCGTCGTTTGCTGCAAAAAATCGACCAAAGGCATCGTTGTGTCCGTTATCACGGACTTCCATTGAGGAAACAGCCAATCATAATAGGGTGCACGGCCATACGCATGGCGCAATAGTTCCAAATGTTTATCGCGCCACCGTGCATCCACAGCAATTTCAATACGATCAATTGGAAGACGCGTAGAAACACCCTCTGGATATTGTTTACGCACAGGAACATTAATCCACTGAGGCCCCGTCCCTGTCAAAATTTTATTTCTTGTTCGCCAATCGCGGTCGGTAAATTGAACATGGTCCAGTATGACAAAGACATCGCACCAGTCCAGTAGATCAAAATAGCCAAGCCAAGGTACAAATCCTGGTTGTAAAATCCCTACACGCATCTTCAACTAACCCTCAATCAATGCACTCGCCGTTCCCATGCCTGTCTTCCCATAACCGTTACCGTTGTAAATCATGCGAATTTCATTTCCAACTCGCCACACAAAAGGATACGATTGCATCTGTGAATCCCAATCCGAACGTTCCGGCCATTGATGGTGGTGATTTCCTCTTTTCAATAATCCATCATCATCGCGATATGCATACTCCAAACAGTATGCGTCACCACGCGCTGCAAAGAAAAAACTTTCTTGATGTCCATCAATGATATTTTCTATACGCGATGCGCGTCCCATCGCATACTCATCCGGATGCACAGGAACACAGAGATCACCGCGTTTTTCCCATGAAAAAAGATCGGATGATTTTGCAGTTGCCAAATAATAATGATGGCGCCATGCATCGCCTTGAGATTCCCAACGAAAATATTTAAGATAAATAGCATCCCATCCGAGATCTGTCTTCCACACGGTTGCTGCAGCATTCCCAATAGGATCTGATGGGATCCGCGGAAACAGAGGAGCTTGTGACCATCGATGAAATGTTTTCCCCTGATCGTCGCTCACTGCCATTCCTATTTGCATGATAAAAGGGATTGAGCCTCCACGCAGCCAACCGGTATAAAAGAGAAACAACTTTCCATCGTTTTCTACAATACAGCTTCCCGTGCAACCATCAAAATCAAACATACCTGGCTCACCGGGCGTCAATACAACACCCGACGGATCGGCAAGCCATGTGTTGCTCGACCATTGCAAAGTTCCACGTACAATCATGCCACGGCCTTCCCGATTCCGGGCAGTGATGTAAACATCACAAACATCCGGGTCACTTGAAGGAACAACAATAGGCGATGCCGCGTAACCACCAAAAAGTTCTGTTCCGCGACATCTCCCTCGCGCTGCCCATGTGAGGCGCGAAGGCGATGTGTCACGATGTATCAAAGGCATTATGTTCAATGCACCCGTCATGCGGTTCTCCTATTGCTAGTAACGGCATCCTTGAGAGGTCGTTCAAATGCCACAACATAGGCTGGGCGCCCTCGCACTTCTTCAAGAACACGTCCCATATATTCGCCGATCACACCTACCACGGATAAAATAACGCCGGAAAAGCAGCTAATGAGAACAGAGAGAGATGTCCATCCAGCGGGGGGACGATCCAGAAACATCCATCGAAAGGTCAAAAACAATCCGAACGAAAATGCAACAGCTGAAACGAGAAGTCCACTTGCAATGACATAGCGAAGAAGACGAGTTTCGAAAGTCAAAAGTCCGTCCAAAGCATGACCAAATAGCTTAAGGGGTGAATAACGCGAAACACCTGATTTCCGATTATCGCGAAAAACATTCACATGCACAGTACGAAATCCCATCCATCCCATTAATAACATCGTATGATAGGGACGTTCTTCTGAACGATTTATAGAATCAATCACATGCCGTTTTACCGCACGAAACATCATCGCCGTATCACGCACACTGCGACCTACAAAAAATGCAGCCAGTGACAAAAACAATTTTGATGTCATCGTTCTGAACCAAGAACGCGATGGGATCTCTGAACGCGCACATACAATATCAACATGCTCATCATTCAATGCTGCAAGAAGTTTTGGTATTTCTTCAGGTCGGTCCTGGAGATCAGTATCCATGAAAATCGCCACATCACCCGCAACACGTTCCATTGCAGCACGAATTGCCGCATGTTGACCAAAGTTTCGAGAAAACCGAACAACATGTACTGAACCATCGCTCGTTGAAATTTCTCGAAGGATCTCAATGGTTCTATCGGTACTTCCATCATCAACAATAATCAGCTGTCGCTCATGACCCTCGAGTCCATTGCACAAACGAGTATACAATTCTCGCAACGTATGGGCTTCATTAAAAACAGGCAAAATGACGGAGACATACACGCATCAACTCCTTTAACCCTGGCCTGAACGATACAACCGTTTTTCAGGAGCCTGATAATAGGCATCCAATGAATCCGGAATTCTCGCAAAATAACCAAGCAACTGTTTTGCTATCTCTGATTGGAGATCGATGCTTTCTGACGTTAATACACGACATATATCAATCTGCTGTTTGATATATGAAACAGTATACTGATGATTCACCGCTTTTCTCGGTAAAGTCGTTTTATTGTGTCCCGCCGCATGCCATAATGTTGAATCAAAGAAAATGATCGACCCCGAAGCACACTCCACAGGAATGGACTGTTTTAACATATCCAATTGATTGCCCGGTGCGACCTTCTGGTGTGAACCCGGTATAATCCGTGTTGCACCTGTTTCTTCTGTAAACGGTGTCAACGTCACCATGGCGTTCAAAGAGACACACACTCCGCCGAGAAGACGGGGGAAATCTTGATGAAATCGATATTGAAAAACATCGCGATTATCATCGTTACTTGCCTCCGGCGGCAACGCAAATCCATTTTGAAGATGCAATATGGGCTTCGCTGGCAACACGGTATTAACGACATCAACAATCAACGGATGTTGCATCAATGACATAAATGCCATTTCATGCACCAAAGGAAGCCGAACAACCCCACGCTCTCCCGCAGCTATCAGTCTTGTCTCACCCATAGAGGAAAGCACAGCACGATGAGCACGATCCAAAGCAGCACTCAGGGACAGAACTGTCTTGTCGTCAAGCACAGACCCCGCAACATAGTAACCATCCATCGCGATTTTTTTTGCAATTGATGGGTGATGCGGCTCGTTAACAGTACATGCAGAGCCCAACATCAATAACCCCCATTAATATGCTGTGCTTTTTCCACTAGGAAGCGTAAGCTTCACCTCTCTCATCCACATCATAGGTTCACACCATGCCTGATTGTCGCGGTACCAAGACACTGTTTTCTCAATACCAGATTCAAAACCAATAGATGCTTGAAAATCCAATACCGTTTTAGCCTTGTTCATATCAGCAATGTGATTCTGCACTTGACCCGGCCTATCAAGGCAATAGGTCACAAGATCAGGATCGGCTTTGGTGATCTCCAAAATTTTTGTTGCAATATCGCGCACAGATAAAGGCGTCCCCGAAGCGATATTAAATGTTTCGCCGTTCACCTCTTCGGCTTTGGCATGCATGACGCGATCGATGGCGCGCGCGGTATCTTCCACATGGATCCAATCACGCACCGCACTTCCGTCACCGTGAACTGTGAGTTTTTCGCCACGAAGGGCACTGGAAATAAAACGGGGGATTACTTTTTCTAAATGTTGACGCGGTCCGTAATTATTGAACGGACGCAAAATCACACCGGGGAAATCGTAGGTCTTGCAGTATGAGTACACAAGCCGATCCGCACCACATTTGGCGGCAGCATAGGGTGTACGGGGATTGAGTGGATGATTTTCATCCATCAATGGTGTTTCGGCGGTGCCATACACTTCTGATGTCGACACGTGGATAAACCGCTCCACCTTGTCACGATTTTTCATCACCGCATTGGCAATCGCTTGGGTCCCCAGTACATCGGTTTTAAAAAACGTACTGTCATCAAAAATTGAACGCGACACATGAGTTTCCGCCGCCAAATGAACAACAATATCAGATCCAGCCACAGCCATATCCGCCAACGACGCATTCTGAACATCACCATGCCAAAATGTAAAACGTTCACTTGAAAAAAGAGATGATGGCCAGTTCTGAGGATTGCCTGCATACGTCAATGCATCCAGCACCACAATGCGATACGATGGGTAATTATCAAAGATATGCCGTACCAGTGCAGAGCCAATAAAACCCGCGCCGCCTGTGATCAAAACCGTTTTCTGCGTCGCCATGCCTTATATCTCCTTTACGACCCGTTCAGATAGCAATCACAGGAGACCATAGCATTACAATTTTTGTGCAAAAATTTGATATTTTTCTATTTTCCAGACGTGACCTCAGGGAACCTTCTCACCCCTCACACGCCATGATTGCGCCTGCCAACCGTTTTGCAAGGGCTTCACCTCCTATCTCAAGATTATGTAATGGAGGTACACCAAATGAATAAATCGCAAGCCGCTCTGTGTCACTGAGTTTAAGCAGTGGAATATTTGCAGGGTGGGGGATTTTTTTAACAACGAGATAATGCGTCCAACCAAGTTTTTTTGCATAACACAAAATAGATGGTTCCCATACAATTGTATTTAAAACACGTTGTTGTAAGTGAAGTGCGTGGACGGTGGCTGGATGATGGTGTCTGTCTGCGCTAGCCATAAACATGCTATGTCCATATGAAAAACTTGGACTAATAAAAACCCGTGATGGAAGCCCATTCACGGCTATCACGCTATCACGCGGTAAATGAGCCAAAGAGATATCGCACTCTTTCTCAAAATGATACTTTTCAAATCGTTCCGAAGATTCCGATTTATATCTGCGCACGAGAACTTGAAGTGATAAACCCGCTGTCAAAAGGGCCAGCAATCCCATGCTGCCAACATAGTACAGTCGCATCCGTCGAACGCTTGCGATACGCTGAAGTAATAATCCAATATAGAGAGGCCATGCCGCACGAAAAGCGGGAAGCGTGATTTGCAAAAAATCATCATGGGGCTGTGGAGGTATATATCTATAATCCATTAACACGAATGCATTGGTGAATAACATGGGACATACCAAAAGACAGAGAACCAATACTAAACGAGGTTCTGGGACTCGCCAACGCATCACGAGACATTCACCGATGGCCAACCATACAAATGCGTAACTTGTAACGAACGCAAGCATCGAAGAAAAACTATGTTTGTGAAATAATCCCAAATAGTATCCAAATTTCAATTCTAAAAGCACCTGAGGTAGCCCTCGGGTTCCTAACGCGGTCGTCATGAGCCACACGATGACTACAGCACCAAGACATGCGAAAATAGGCTGGGCTGGTAGAATACGAAACAATTTGTTTTGGGTGTAATTCTGGTACCCATACACAAGGGACCATAGACCAAGCGCAACAAGCATCCCTAAAAAATAGGGCTGCTTGCTAAGTCCAAGTCCCACAAGGGCAAATACGAGTACGCCAAGCCATTTCAAGCGTTGCCACAGTGTTTGTGCCGCTTGGAAATAATCCAGCACCAGAACAATCACCAAACAGATAAATATACCGTACAAGTTGATAGAAGATTGGTGGAACATGTACCATGATTCTTTTACGATACGCGCCAGAGGCTGTCCTTTAGTGAAATAGTTAACGGATGCGTGTCGCATAAACAGCAACGTGTCCATGGGCAACAACCAGCCTATCAATGGGACACACCAGCTAAGTTTTTTGTTAATATTCCACCGTTGAAGGATAAGATACAAAACAGATGAGGATCCTAAAATCGTCAGAAGAGGATGCAACAAAACAAAGACAGCACGCGGCGTGGCATGAGACATATTTGCTATCGCGGCACTCCATGCTTGGCCAAGCAAATGTCCATAGGTTAGCATTCCATGTCGATTCAGGGACACCGGAGGAAACTTGCGACTTGTTGCCAATTCCAGCACATGCAAAAAATGCTCTTGCTGATCCCGGCTCCAAATTGGCATTGGCATATGCGTCATGTGAGGTGCACCACCACTCGCATTAAGCAAATATCCAGAAAATGCTACGACACATGCCAATCCGTACAGTGCCGTCCATGGCGTAATATTCAATATTTTCGTTGGATTGAACGGGCGAGACAAAGCGATGATAGCACCTACCGCTGTAAGGATGATAGCAGCGTAACCGATCTCCACGCCAATCCTAGCGCATACGAGAGCCAGCATACCTATGGGTAAAATTCCGAGGGTCAATGAAATTAAAGATCGTGATAAATCGATCTCCTTATCCCAACCCATAAGCCAAGCCATAGGGACAAGCATCCCGAACATGAACACCACGAAAAGTTTTGTCGCGACTAAAATTCCGGCCCCTGACGCAAGGGCCACAATTCCTGCAAGGCTTAAAAGAACAGCGTATGCCAGCATGTTTTATTCTTTCTGGGGTAGCTGTGTATTTCACAATTTTTTGGCTAAAGTTTGATGTCTCTTTATTTTCTCCACAGCAATGTTACGATGCAAAAGATGTGTGATCATGACCACTCAGAACAAGCAACATTAACATCCACCAACAAACTAGAAGCGTGGGCCGAAAGCCGACGTGGTTTCATGAAATGGTTTGCTGGTGCAGTCTTATTGCTTGCAACATTTCCAAGCGCACTTGCCCATGCCAAAAAAGTGGCATTTCCGATCAAAGACGCCTTGGCCACACCCGGCGGGTCTGCGATGCTTAAAATCAAAGATCGTGACGTGCTTTTTGTACGCAAGGATGAATCCTCCATTGTTGCCATCAATCCCGAATGCACCCATAAAAAATGCAAAGTCAGATTTGTCAGTGATTCAGGAGACTTTCATTGTAAATGCCACAAGTCGGCCTTTACCCTAGAAGGCAAAGTCATGGGCGGCCCTGCCAAAATAGATCTTGAAGTCTACGAAGCAAAAATTGATGGCGACCGCATTATTTTAACCCTTCCAGATTGAGGCAAAACCATGAATCGTTTTAACGCGCTATTTTTAATCACATCCTTATTCTTCGCTGCACCCGCAGTGGCGGATCAAGAAGAGCAAATCGAAGTGATCGACGATGGGGAAATGATTGATACCCCCGTGCCCAGCGAAGAACTTACGCCGCTTATGCTGATTGGACGCTTCCATCCACCCCTGGTGCATTTGCCCATTGGATGGGCAACCGCCCTTGCCCTGGCCGATATACTGGTGATCCTATTTGCTATTGGGGGCCTCGAAAAAGCGCTTAAAATCCTTCACATCGGCACGGTTTTAAGTTTTCTTCCCGCCATAGGCAGCGGTCTTTTGCGCTTTCAAGAATATGCAGGCGCCACGGAAGCTATCGATGAGGCAATTGTTCACCGCAATGTGATGTTTATTGCGGCAGCCATAGCGCTTATAGGCCTCGTACTCCGACTGAAAAAGATGAACCGCTACGCGATCTTATTCATGAGCCTCATCTGCATCGGCATCATGACGTATGGCGCTCACTTGGGTGGCGTCATGGTTTACGGCTCTGATTACCTTCCTTTTTAGCGCCTAATAAAAATACATCAAATAATCCTTTATGACGCACCATCCCTGGATCTTTCCTGGGATTGCGCTATGGTCCACCTCTGACTCTGCGTTTTATGTCATAAGGAGAAGTCATGGCACCATATCAAAGTTTAAGTCGCGTTGCTTCGTGGGGGGCAAGCGCCACCGCAACACAGGCTGTACTTAGAGACAACGGCGATGGCTCCTCTACATTTTCCTGCCAAGGCCGAAGCCATCGACAACCTGGAGAACACTCGCCACGTCGTAGAGCCTCAATACGCATACGCAGCCCAAAAAGCATTTTACAGCGCTGGAATGATTGGGCCAAACCAGAGCTTAAGCACCCGCTCAATCCTCCTAAGTTCATTGAACTTACTGTCAACGGAAGAGCAGTCACAGCAAGCCTTACCCCCGTAAGACAACACGACGGTGCCTTCAGCTTGCAGGCCAACATCCCCACACCCCGCCCCCATGAAACATTGCGCATTGGTCCACCAGGCAGCGATCCAACACACCTAAAACATGTATCCATCACACGTCTCGGACCCGGACCGTCCAAGATACTTTTCTCAGATATCGACTATACCCTACGGCAATGGCCTAAGAATAAAATCGCTTTTCTCTGGCAAGGCCTAAAATCCAAGACCAAACAAATATTTACATGGGTCCCCGGAACCCAAGATGTCATCACGGCGATCCGTGAGAAGGGCACCCATGTCGCCGCTGTTTCTTCAAGTCCATGGGTATTTCAAAGAGAAATTACAAAAGGACTCCAAGAAGCCGCTACAAATGATGCCATGGTCATCCCCGACTTAGGCGTCCACCTGCGATCATGGGGAGACAATTTCTTGGGCAATCGGGTAGCCACCAAAGTCGAACATATGTTGTGGGTACTGCTGAACGCGCCCAAAAAATCAGAAATCGCATTTTGGGGTGATAGCAAAGAGGCCGATCTCGAAATCTATCAACAAATCGCACGCCTCATCGATGGCGGCCCCGCCACCTCCTACACTGCGGCCCTTAAACTCGTAAAATGGGTATCCAGCAAACAACGCATCACCGATGAAAATCGGGTCAAAATAATGACCTGGGCCCAAGCGGTCGCCAAACAACAATTAACAACCAAGGCCGTTATCATTTCGTGCTACGACGGGGCCGAAAAGAAACTCCCTAAAAAAATTGCATCGAAACTTACACCCCAGGAAAATAATCGATTCCATTTTTACCCTGCGGGACAAGTTGGCTCTGCGCAAGTCATGGCCAAAATGGCTGAAATTGACTTTGCGGAAGGAACCACCCGCCTGTAATTCCTCCGGTATTGAACCAACGCCACACACGCGTTACATCTCCATACATGCGCATTGCAACACGTGCCATCCATGCAGGACAACATCCAGAGGCCATCACCGGTGCTATCATGACACCGGTGTTTCAAACGTCCACCTATGTTCAGCACGGTCCGGGTGAACATACAGGCTACGAATATTCGCGTACACAAAATCCAACCCGCGAAGCCCTTGAGCGCAATATCGCCGATTTAGAAAGTGCCAGCCATGCCTTTGCATTTGCAAGCGGATGTGCGGCGGCTGCCACCGTCATGCATCTTTTTAAAGCGGGCGACCATATCGTATGCAATGACGATGTGTACGGTGGAACCCATCGTCTTTTCACTCAAGTGATGGCCACCCATGGGCTCGAATTTACGTTTGTAGATCTCGGTGATGTCAACGCACTGGAGGGTGCCCTGCGGCCCAACACCAAAGCCTTGTGGCTTGAAACACCGTCCAATCCGTTGCTTAAAATTATCGATCTTAAAGCGTTAAGCACCAAAGCCCACGCGCATGAATTGGTGGTGATCTGCGACAACACGTTTGCAACACCCATCCTACAACGACCGCTTGAGCTTGGTTGTGACATCGTGGTGCATTCTACCACCAAATACATGGGTGGACATTCCGACGTCATCGGCGGCGCTGCATGCACCAACAACGATACCCATGCCAAACGTCTCGGATTTTTGCGCAATTCTTTGGGCAATGTTCCAGGACCTTGGGATGCATGGCTTGTCCTGCGCGGTATGAAAACCCTTCCTTTGCGCATGAAGGCCCATTGCGAAAATGCATCGCGCATCGCGGCCTATCTTGTGGAGCATAAACGTATTGAACGCGTGATGTATCCTGGCCTTAAAACACATCCGGGTCATGCCATCGCTGCATCCCAAATGAGTGCGTTTGGGGGCATGATCACTTTTATTCTCGAAGGCGGTCTCCCCCAAGCCGAGCGTTTTCTTAAAAGTGTTAAAATATTTGCGCTTGCCGAATCACTGGGTGGTGTTGAATCGTTGATTGAGCATCCTGCACTCATGACCCACGCGTCGATCCCCGCGCACATCCGTGCCCAGCTTGGCATCAATGATGGTCTGATCCGCATCTCCGTCGGTATTGAAGATGTCAACGACTTGCTTGAAGATTTAGATCAGGCGTTGAGTATCTAAACCACAACCGCCAAAATAAACATGGCGAGCACAATCGTCACAATGCCCACAACCCCTGCGATGATCCATTCGACAGGGATATTGAAACGTTTCGCCATCGATGTTGAAGAAACATTCGCACTGTCCGATTTCGATGCCTCTTCGGCGAGAGGTACAGGGGACTGCGCTGAGCTCACGGGGTTCAATGCAGAAGATGAAACCTGATCAGATCCCGGTGATCCCATCACAGACAGATCAGGCTCGAGTTCAGAGGGTGGATCATTCACTTCAAAACCTGGAACCTCTTTGAGCGCCTCAAGAAGCTCGGCGTCGGGATCAATAAAAAGCAAGCGCAGAGGACCCACGGTAATTTCATCGCGATCACGCATACGACGCGGCTGCGTAATGCGCCTGCCTGCAATCAACACACCATTGCGCGATCCCGCATCTTCGATCAAAAAACCATGCCAATCCTTGCGGATGATTGCATGCTTGCGCGAAATATTTTGATCGTCAAACATGAATTCGCAATCACGCGATCGTCCAATACTCCATTCGGAACCCGTGCCCGAGAGCACCAAGCGCCGACCTTCGTCAGGCCCAGCCACAACACGCAAAAAAGGTCCTTCGCCATGCGCTTCACCAAGTCGACCCAAAATTCCTTCCACGGCACGCGCTGCAATCACTTGCGTACCTTCAGCACCATCGGCCACGGCCACACGTGTACGCGCAATGCTGCATGTGATCTTCGCGCGAGTAACTTCGATGATTGCAGCATCGTTAAGAATGGCCTTGTCATGGGCGCGAAGCTTGATTCCATTAAGCATCGTGCCATGGGTAGAACCAAGATCTTCGATGAAGTGCACGCCATCCGTTTCGGTAATACGAATATGTTGCCTAGATACCGTCGATAATGGGATGCGAAAGTCGGCGCTCTCGTCACGACCTAAGATGATCGACGTCGCGTTGGACTCATACGTCAAAGCGCGCGGCGCCTGACCTTCTAGCTCTATAACCGCAGTTAACCTTATCATTGATGAAATGCCCTACTTGTACTGAAGTTCCTGAATACGTCCGGTACACCAACGCTTCTCTTCAGAAAACTCATCACCACGAACCCTGTCAACAAAACCTTTACACGCTTCAACGGTTTCGGCAGAGCGAAGTTGCTGATCATACAAACGCGCTGCGCGGTAATATGCCAAAACATGGTTGGGATCGAGCTTGATCGCGTTGAGATATTCGGTGAGTGCTCGATCAAGAAGCCCCTTCTCTTCGTATGCCGCTGCAAGATTAAAATGAAGCTCTGGATTGCCCGGATCGGCAATAAGCCGGCGCACGTAACCCGCAACTGCTTTGTCTTCAAGTGCCGAACACTCATACGCCGCAGTCAGATTGGCACGCGCTTCTGCATAATCAGGTTTGATGGCCAATGCACTCATACAAGCGCCCACTGCATCGCCGCACCGATTTAAGCGATGGTACGTGACACATAAGTTAAAAAATCCTTCTGCCGAATTGGGACAAATCTCAACAAGGCTCTGGAATTGCGTTTTTGCTTCCTGAAAACGTTCTTGTTGCAATGCCACAACCCCCAAGCCCATGCGGCAATCACACGATCTTGGATCAATTTCCATGCATTTCATGTATTCATTGCGTGAACGTTCGATTTCCTTGCTTGAATAATAGCAACGAGCGAGATTAATACGCGCGTCCATATAGCCAGGATCAATTTCAAGGGCCGCACGAAACTGATCACAGGCAAAACCCGTTTCGCCGTCTTCCAAGATAAGAACGCCCATATTGTTGTGCGCCTCGGCAAAATCATTGCGCAGCGCCAATGCCTTTTTATAGTAATCGCGGGCGAGATCTTTGCGACCCCGTGTGTATTCGAGAGCGCCAAGCAAATTGTAAGGCTCCGCATAGGTTGGCGCATACTCAATGGCCAATCGGCAGCGAGATTCTGCCTCGGCCAATTTACCCTCTTGTAAATATTGCGCACAGAACGTCGTATGCTCAATGGCAGGCTGCGGAACCACTTTATCTATGCAAAAAGCACAAGCCGCGGGGAGACACCCAAGAACAAAAATGCCGATAAAACGTACCACATAACGCACGGGGGACCCCTTTCTTACTTACATGCACACTTTCTAACGTAACCGGAAACAAAGCACATTCGCAACTGCACGAGAACTGCATGAGAATTGACTTTTATCGATCTGGCGCTTACCACAAAGCGTATGCCTCCTAACATAAATACACGTCTTCTTGTCCTTGCAGCAATCTTTATGGCCAGTATTGCCACATCAGGCACTGCCGAGGCTCAATACAAAAACACCAGTTTTGCCTTTGACATGGGGGGTTGGGTTATCAGCCGGCCCCCTGCTGTTGGCTCGGGAGATCAACAGCTTGCAGCCAGCGACAGGCCCTTTCGCTATCGAACAGGCTTTCGATTGGGTTTTGATGGCGCATTCAAAATGATGTCCGATCACTTCTGGCTCGTCCCCTTTGCGGCAATCAACGTGTATGCGTATGGTTCCCCCTCTGGAAACGCTTCTGAGCAGGCCTATGATAAGCTGGCCTCCAAAGTACAAGGCACCCTACTGGGCTTGCAAGCAGGCGCTGCTGTGCGGTGGATGATCCTAACCGATCGTTATAGGCCCTATATTCAATTGGGGGTGTCTTATCAGCGAATTTTTTCTTCGCCTTCAGAGTCTAAGTGCACAAACACTGCACTATGCGATGCCCCAAACGGCAGTACAGATTTCATGCCACACGTGAATATTCCCGCCCTACATATTACACCCGGCTTTGAATGGTTTGTAAAACGAGACATTGCACTGCGTATCTTTGCCGATGTCCAATGGTGGTTGATGGTCAACGCACAAGACAACGTCGCGACAAGCTTGGGCATGGCCATCGGGTTTTTTAGTTAGTTAGAGACTGCTCATCACACGAAACGTGTACCACGTCGTCGGTGCATCGCTTGGAAGCCTCACAATACTATCATCGCGATCTGAAGCTTCAAGATAATACTCATACACCGTATCAACAGGCGCACCAGCCAACGTGACATTCCAAAGTCCATCATGTGCATCACCGGAAATACGTGTCATGGGCAACGGCGAAAAACTGCTGGAGCCCCGCAGACGAACATACGTTCGGGCATCACGAATACCGCTTTCGGAAACAAGTCGCACCTCAATAGGATATGGCCCCTGGGTATCCGTTGTATCAGACAATAATTTCGTCCTGGAAAAATAAGGATGAGCAGCACTGCATGCATGAGCAAACAACGAAAAAGCAAATACCAAGGCCATTCGCACGCCCCCATAATACACAGGTAATTCGATGTAGCCCAAAGAATCGGCTATATTATGGAAAGTGACGGACCAAGAAAAAAAGACTCGAATGCGGCTCATCCCATGGCTTATCGCTCTAAGCATCGGGATCGCAGCTGTCTCGTTGCACCTCACCATCGAACTCAATATCACAAACGAAGGCATTCTCTCACATTCGGGTTTCATACATTTGCTCGAACTTAAAACGTTAGATCAAAAATTGATCGCGCGAGGCACCGAAAGACCTCAACAAGGGGCCGATGTTGTCATTGCTGCCATCGATGAGCAGGCCATCGCACGATTTGGGCTATGGCCATGGAACAGAGAGGTGATCGCAGCATTTATCACCCATGCGACAGCACATGAGCCCCTGGCTATCAGCTTTGATGCCGTTTTCAGTGATCACGCACAAAATAGAGATCAACATCAGGAGACTGTGCTGGCTGAAGCGATTGCTGAATATCAAGAGAGGACGATTTTAGGTTACATCAATTTTTTCCGTAAAAGTGATATGGCAGGGATCGATCCCAACGAAATTCTGCGTGATCAACAAAGCATTCGTCCTTCGGGGATCAACACATTATATGAACACGTGGTAAGCACCCATGACGGGGAAACAATGAGCGTGCTGCAGCCCGCAAACCACGGACATATTCAAGATCTCCCTGTATCCAAAACCGTCGGCGTACAAGCACCTCTCGCTGCCCTTGTGCAAGAAGCCAAACATTTTGCATTTATCAATGCACCACGTGACCGCGATGGTGTTGTACGACGCCTCAACCTGTTTTCTCAGTATGACAATTTACTTTTTCCGTCACTCGCCCTTTTAACATCCGCAGTAGCCACGAATGCCACCATTAAACCCATCGTTGAAATGCTTGCGGGAACAGAAACATTGGTCGGTGTCGCATCACTCCTTGGACAAGAGACCGGTCACATCCCATTGGATCGCCATGGACGACTTCTTTTACGCCATTACGGACCCCCTGAAGAAATTTTTGAAAGCATCAGCATTGCAGATATTGTGGATGAGCATATTCCCAAAGGGTTTCTTAACAACAAAATTATTTTGTTCGGTTTCACTGCTGCAGGACTCAATATTGATCTTGTACCCACCGCATTCTCATCAGGAACACCCGGTGTCTACGTCCACGCCACCGCCATTCAAAATATTTTGGATGGCCATCATCTGGATCGTTGGTTTGGCATTGCGTTAATTGAAGCACTGGCCTACCTCGCCGCAGCCATTGCCATGGGATATTTAATCCCTCGCATGAGTGCTCTGCCTGCAACGATGGCCGTCATATGTGCACTTGCACTGTTTTATACCATCGATCTCGGGTTTTTGTTTCCTCGCGGTATTTGGATTTTATCGGTGATCCCAACGCTTCAAATCATCATTACATTTATTGCACTTTCCATTTACGGATACATGACCGAAGGGAAAGAAAAGGCCCAAATCCGTTCTGCATTTCAACTTTATCTTAATAAAAACGTGATCGAAGAAATGTTACGGGACACTTCGAAATTAAAGCTGGGTGGGGAAAGGCGTGTGTGTACCGTTCTTTTCAGCGACATACGCGGCTTCACAACCATCAGTGAGCAACTTTCTCCAGAACAGCTTGTACAGCTCCTCAACAGCTACCTAACCCCCATGACCGATATTATTCTTCGCTACGATGGTACCCTAGACAAGTATGTTGGCGATGCCATCATGGCGATTTTTGGTGCACCTGCAATCTATGACAATCACGCTGAGCGAGGATGTCTGGTCGCATTGGATATGCTTGATGCACTCAAAGATCTGCGATCAAAATGGACGAAATTTAATTTGCCGCATATAGATATTGGGATCGGCTTGTCGACCGGCCCCATGAGTATTGGCAACATGGGTTCACATGTTCGATTCGCCTATACGGCGATGGGCGATCACGTCAATTTGGCCTCACGGCTCGAAGGAATCAACAAAGTTTACGGAACGCATATCGTGGTATCTTCCGATACGTATGAAGCATCCAAACATGCGATCTATGGACGCGAAATAGATATCGTTCGCGTGGTAGGACGGCATGAACCTGTCAAAATTTATGAGATCCGAGGCAGGGGCACACCAAACGAACAAGAAACCCACGCCATGGCACTCTTTGCCCAAGCCTTGGCCATGTACCGCGCCATGCAATGGAATGAAGCCTCCACGCTATTTGCCGAAATAAGAAACCAGCACATACCCAACGACCCTGTCTCCGATATGTTCCTGACGCGATGCAAAACGATGCTCACCACACCCCCCGAAATACCATGGGATGGTGTGTGGAATATGACTGCGAAATAGGGCGTGTCATCATTTAGCCACGCAGCGTCATTTATCGATCATATTTAAGCGTCTCGTTATCATTGCCTTGCCATCCGTGTGCAGGTCCTCACACGGATGGCCGAGACACTGCAAAAAATCAGATACAATAACCATATTAACGTATTATGATGGCCCTATGGAGTCCTCAGCCGCCTACATCGCCATGCTTCAATCCATCTATCCCAGGGGCACAGGGAGATTTACCCTCGGGTTAGAGCGTATGCGCGATCTGCTTGGGCGTTTGGAACATCCCGAACACCATTCAAAAACAATTGTAGTCGCGGGAACCAACGGAAAAGGCTCCACGTCGCGTTTCTTAGAAGCCGCTCTTTTAGAACACGGCGATTCGGTGGGATTGTTCACATCACCCCATCTTTTACGATTCACAGAACGCATTCGGGTGAATGGCGAAGAAATAACACAAGATCACGCCGTCTCCCACTATGAATCAATCAAACTTGCTTGCAACGAATTGCCTACATTTTTTGAATGCATCACCGCCATAGCATTTTTAGAATTTAAGCGCGCAAACACAAAGTGGAGGATCATGGAAGTTGGCCTGGGTGGTCGCCTTGATGCAACCAATGTGGCACAAAAATGTCTCACGGTCATAACGCCTATCGATCTCGATCATCAGATGTATCTTGGCCATTCCATCGAGGAAATCGCCCAAGAGAAAGCTGGGATTTTAGAAAAAGGTATTCCGGTTGTTATTGCACAGCAAAACGTTCAAGCCCGATCTGTGATCGAAAACCGTGCACAAGATCTCGCATGCCCGATCATTGACGCCTCGTGCACCCGCATATGTGCCACAGCTTTGGTCAATAAACATCAACTTGCAGCATATCAAATCGACAATCTGGCAACGGCAATGGCGGCATACCAAACCCTCACAGGCGATGCCGATGAAACTTCAAACGCAACCATGGATCGGGCATTGCACCGTTATTTGAATCCTGGAAGATACCAATGGATTGACGATCGGACGCTCCTTGACGGCGCACACAATCCAGCTGGAGCTCACGCGCTCATCGATGCCCTCGCACAAGATCCACGTGCTCAAAACCGTCCGATCTCGCTTATCCTCTCAAGCCTACACGACAAAGACATCGGCGAGATTTTGCGGCCATGGAAAACACGCGCACATGAAATCCACCTTTGCCCATGTACATCCGGGCGGTCGAGAACATCTGAAGAATTGGCCAAAACCGCCTACAAACTAGGAATAAAAGCCAAGATCCACCCATCGCTCCACGCTGCCCTTGAAACAACAAAGCACTCCCCAAATAACCTCGTCGTTATCACAGGATCCCTGTTTCTCGTTGCCGATGCGTTGGCATTGCTGTGCGGGATAGCACGTGATCCACCTGTTGACGGTTAATTGGCAACATCACGCCATTCCCACTAAAATCACATTCATGGCTTTTTGGGTATTTCTGCTTTTTGGACAATCCCAACTTTTCAACAATGACTGTGACGTCAAGCGGATCGGCTTTCAGCATTACCAAGAAGCCTCGCGCATATTCATTGCGACCCATGGGCATTGTACGCCTGAAATCAAACGCATCGCGCCCGATATTGTAAGGATCACACTGCCCAACGGAACAATCCCGATCGCCAACGACAGGCGACCTCTCGACACCCGTTATTTCGATAGCTCGGTTCTCTGGATAGCGCCGCAACACACCACCGCACAAAGCCCCACCGTATGGATCGACATCTTTCTAAAAGCCCCTGATCTCCCCTTCACCCATGATCAGCGAGACGAGCTCATCACCATGGACTTTGCACACCACAACTGACTAAATATCGACATACATGACCATAAATGAAAAATATGCAATTCAATGCCTGCATGCTGATTTGGATACCCCTGTCAGTACGTATTTAAAATTGCGGCGTATGGGATGGTCCCACAGTTTTCTTCTCGAGAGTGTTGAAGGACCACGGCAATGGTCGGCAAATTCGGTCCTAGGTTTTGGAGCAAAACGTGTGTTTCATGTGGGCGAGAACACGCTTACAGTCACAAATACCTCCGGCATACAACACATTGCCTGCAGTGATCCGTTAACAGCGCTCGAAGAATGTCTGTTAAAAAATCCGCTTCAACATGCGCCAGGCACGCCGCCCTTTGTGGGCGGGATATTCGGTTACGTCGCTTACGATGCCGTTCGCGGTTTTGAGCCTATTCTCCAAAAAGGCACGCCCCCTGGGAAAGCCGAAGTTCCCGATCTTTATTTTTTTGAACCCGAATTATTGGCTGCCTTTAACAATCACGAACACACCCTCACCCTCTATGCATCGAATCAGGAGATCCTTGGAAAAAGTATGGCAGCGCTGGCAGAAGGATTGCCTCATGAACTTCCGAAAATTTCCGAATGGCATGAACCTATTGCCATCGACAGTCGTGAAGCGTTCATTGAAAGGGTGAAAATGGCAAAACAACACATCAAGCAAGGCGACATCATCCAAGTTGTTTTGTCACGCCGATTTGAATTGCCCGCAACAAGCCACGCATTTGATGTGTATCGTGGTCTTCGCATGATCAATCCATCGCCCTACATGTTTCATTTTGACGTGCCCAATCTACAAATATCAGGTGCATCGCCCGAAGTAATGGTGCGTGTTCAGGAAAGAAAGATCACCGTGCGTCCCATTGCAGGGACAAGGCCACGCAGCCACAATAAAGAAAAAGATGCGCAACATGCACGCGATCTTTTATCGGATCCCAAAGAAATCGCCGAACATATCATGCTTGTCGATCTGGGCCGAAACGATATTGGGCGCGTTGCTGTCCCAGGTTCTGTACAAGTGAGCGAACTCATGGTCGTCGAAAACTATTCACATGTCATGCACATCGTAAGCCAAGTAGATGGCATGCTCGACCCTTCATTTACGGCTTTTGATGCACTGCGTGCCGCATTTCCCGCAGGCACACTCAGCGGCGCCCCAAAAGTTCGCGCCATGCAAATTATCGACGAACTAGAAAATCGCAGGCGGGGTATTTATGGCGGCGCAGTCGGATATTTTTGCCCCAATGGCGATGCAAACTTTGGCATTGCCATTCGTACGCTCACAAAAATAGATCATACTTTTGTGATGCAAGCCGGTGCAGGCATTGTCGATGACAGCGATCCTGTCAAAGAAGCCGATGAAACAGAACACAAAGCCCGCGCAGTCTTTCGTGCCGCAGAATGGGCAGCATCGGGGTGTAAAAGATGATAGTCATTATCGATAACTATGATTCGTTTACCTACAACATTTATCAATACCTCTGTGAGCTTGGCGCCGAGGTTCATGTCGTGCGCAATGATGCCGCCTCCGTGCAAGAAATCGCTGATATGAAACCAGCGCGTATTCTTATTTCACCAGGCCCCGGAAATCCCGACAGTGCAGGCATTTCACTGGATGCTATTCGCTATTTTGCAGGACGAATCCCTTTGCTCGGTGTTTGTCTGGGCCATCAGGCGCTTGCGCAAGCCTTCGGGGGGCGCGTCGTTCGTGCCGATCGTATTATGCATGGAAAAACATCGCAGATTGCCCATGATGGAAAAACGATTTTTCGTTTTATGCCACAGCCCTTTGCGGCCACCCGCTATCATTCGTTGATTGTCGATAAAAACTCTCTTCCCCGTGATTTTAAAATAAGTGCCACCGTGCACAACAATCCGAAAGAAATCATGGGAATAAGACACCAACCCACCGGCGCGGAAGGTGTGCAGTTTCATCCGGAATCGATTCTCACAGAACACGGCAAAAAGCTTCTGGAAGGGTTTCTCGCGTGTTAACCGATCAAATCAAAACACTCATCGATGGAAAACATCTCCCCCAAGATGTGATGCGACGTACGATGGGTGAGATCATGGATGGTAAAGTTCATGAAATTCAGATTGCCGGGTTTTTGATTGCACTTCGCTGCAAAGGCGAAACCGTTGATGAGATCACTGGCGCCGCAGAGGCCATGCGCTCACGTATGTCTGCCATACACATCAAAGCCGACACGCCCATTTTTGACACATGTGGCACGGGAGGCGACGGCGCGCACACATTCAACATATCTACGGCGGTTTCTTTTGTGGTGGCCGCAGCAGGCATCACCGTTGCCAAACACGGCAATCGCGCCATCAGCAGCAAATCGGGCAGCGCCGATGTACTGGTTGCTTCCGGTGTTAATATTGCAGCGCCTCTCGATGTTGTGCAGCGATGTATTCGCGAAGCAGGGATCGGATTTTTGTTCGCGCCAGAATTTCATCCTGCCATGCGACATGCCGCCACCGTGCGACAAACATTGGGCGTACGCACACTCTTTAATTTACTTGGGCCTCTTACCAACCCAGCCCATGCGACGCACCAATTGATGGGCGTATTCAGCAAGCATTTTCTTGTTCCACTTGCCGGAGCACTCGGTAGACTCGGCACATTGCGAGCCTGGGTTGTTCATAGCGATGATGGACTGGATGAAATCAGCGTTTGTGCTGATACCCATGTGGCAGAATGGACAGGCACTGGAGTACGCGAATTTACAATCCGCCCTGAAGACGTAGGCATTGCCCGTGCAAACATTGACGATCTTGCAGGTGGGGACGCCAAAAGAAATGCAGAGATCATGCGCGAAATTTTGCGTGGAAAAAACAAAGGTGCAATGCGCGATGCCGTGGCAATCAACGCAGGAGCAGCGATTTGCATTGCAGGCAAAGCCCGCGATCTCAAACAAGGAACAGAGCGCGCCCACGAGATCCTCAGTTCAGGAGAAGCCCTTGGGCGCCTCGATGCGCTGATCGCTATTACAACTGAATGACAATCACCCCACGCGGTGCCGTTTCATCGTTATTGTTTTGTTTTTGAAATCCCCCATTTCGTTCCTGACGACGTTCATCGTCGGGATGGGGTCTTGGAACTTCCAGAAAAGGACGTTCCTTTTGATAAGCTTTCTCACGTTCACGCCGTTTAACCTGCTCAATGATCAAGGCGGTGAGCACGATGCTTTGTCCTTTCTTCACCCTAAGGTGATTGCGGGCTCTACCTAAAAGGTAGGGACAACTTAAGAACAGAACAAGGTTTATTTTCATTTATTTTTAGAAATTCGCCCTACATGACCTCCATGATCGGCACATGATGATGCCCGTTGCGCACTGTACGTAGTTTTTTAACTTCTTGGATCGCAGCGTCCACAGCACCTTGGGTTGTTTCGTGGGTCACAAGAAGCAACGGAACATCACCATCGATTTTACAACGGCTGCGTTGAAGTACCGTCTCAAGACTGATTTTATGATCGGCAAGAATGCGTGTGATCGCTGCAAGAACGCCTGGTTTGTCGTCTACGAGAAAACGCAAATAAAAACAGGCACGCGCATCTGCAGGATCCACAAGGGCCATGGCTGCTTTGCGGCTCGCCTTAACCCGCCCAGATACGCCCAATCGCAAACTGCGCGCAGCCTCGATAAGATCGGATACCACAGCGCTGCCTGTAGGCATGCCACCCGCACCTGGACCTTGGTACAACGTTTGCCCAAGTGCATCACTTACGACCGAAATAGCATTTTGTGCGCCAGGCACAGACGCCAATTGGTGTTCTAGGGGTACAAACGTAGGGTGAACACGCAAGTCCAAACGCATGGCACGACTTGAACCCACACGCTTTGCAATCCCCAAAAGCTTAACCGCAAAACCCAGATCATGGGCATCGCGCAAAACTTCCGGCGTAAGCGACTCTATCCCTACCACAGGAAAATCCTGAGGTCGCACTTCAACGCCATACGCAAGATGGGCCAATATCGTCAGCTTATCAGCCGCATCGCGACCATTCACATCGATAGTAGGATCTGACTCGGCATAACCACGACGTTGCGCTTCCGCCAGTGCTTCACCGTAACTTTGCCCTTCACCCATGAGCCCTAAAACAAAATTGGTCGTGCCATTAAGGATCCCACGCACTGCCGTGATCCTATCTGCCGCCAATCCTTCACGCATCGTACGAATGATCGGGATCCCACCCGCCACAGCCGCTTCAAAATAAACGTCAACACCATGTGCCGCTGCAATAGCATAAAGCTCCGGACCATGTTGCGCCAATACCGCCTTGTTTGCGGTCACCACAGGCTTACCGTTCTCAAGTGCACGCCTAATATGTTTATAGGCTGCGTCAACACCGCCCATCAGCTCCACCACAATGTCGACATCAGGTGCCGACACAATATCTTCGATCTTAGTCGTCAACCGAACGTGGTGCGCCGCACCTTCTCGCACGCGATCAACATCACGCACGGCGGCACGTACAATTTCCATACTCGCACCTGAACGCGCAACAATGAGATCTTGATGCTTAGCGAGGATCTCCGCAACGCCCCCCCCCACAGTGCCGAGACCTATCAAACCAAGCCGCGTTGTATCGGACAAAGGTCGATGGGAGGACTTTCCTGGGTTCATAACTACCACCTCGCGTTGCTCCCACCCCTATCTATGTAAATACCTCGAATTATTGAAACCGCCAAGGATCTTGGCAATCGAAGATAGCTCTAAGCCACCGCCGCAAGCCCCAAACGTTTCTCCCAGCGCTCCTCAAGTGTCAGCCTTAGCGCTTGATGAACGTCATGGGTAAGTTCAGGATCTTCTTGCAAAATAGCACGGGCATCATCACGGGCAACTTCCAACAAATCACCATCGCGGGCAAGATTGGCATAACTAAGAAGCGGTACACCCGCCTGACGGATCCCCACAAAATCACCCGGACCTCGGATCGCTAGATCTTCTTCGGCAATCACAAATCCATCGGATGTTTTTGTCATGACAGAAAGTCGTTGCCATGCATCTTCTGAACGGGTGAAACCTGGCACCAAATAACACGTACTCGCGTGTGCACCGCGCCCCACGCGTCCACGCAATTGATGCAATTGGCTTAAACCAAAACGTTCTGCATTTTCGATGACCATCACCGTGGCATTGGCCACATCGATACCGACTTCAATCACCGTGGTAGAAACAAGCACTTGGATCTCACCGGCTGCAAAATCACGCAAAGCCGTATCTTTGTCGTAGCTGCTCATACGGCCGTGCAAAAGACCAACACGCAAGCCATGCAAAAAACCACCGGAAAGTTCTTCTGCAGTTTCTGTGGCCGATCGCAAATGCTCAACACCTTCTTTGTCCGAATCTTCCACCAACGGAAGAACAACATAGGCTTGCCGCCCTTCGGTGATTGCCACACGCACTTTCGCGTAAACATCTTCACGCTCTTTCTCGCGACACAAATAGGTCTTGATCGGCGTTCGTCCTGGCGGCAATTCATCAAGAATAGCCACATCCAAATCACCATACACCGTCATGGCAAGCGTGCGTGGAATAGGTGTTGCAGTCATTACCAACGTGTGAGGAAGCACATGAGATCCTGATCGATCAAACGATGCCAAGCTCGCCCGCTGTAAAACACCAAAACGATGCTGTTCGTCGATGACCGCAAGACCAAGACATTTAAATTGTACCCCGTCTTGGATCAGCGCATGGGTTCCAATCACCACATCCAACTGACCGGATGCCAATTCTTCCAACACCGCACGACGCCCAGCCGTTCGCATTCCACCCGTCAGCAACGCCACACGGATCCCTTGAGGCTCAAGCCATTTTTTCGCACCTCGAAAATGCTGGTCGGCCAGAACTTCCGTAGGAACCATGATCGCCGCTTGATATCCCGAGCTCACCACACCCGCTGCGGCCGATAATGCTACCGCTGTTTTTCCACTGCCCACATCGCCTTGCAATAAACGCTGCATGGCATGTCCTGAACCCATATCGCGCTCAAGAATATCGAGCACACGTTTTTGCGCACCTGTGAGTGGAAACGGAAACAAACGCGCTGCACGTTCTGTCAATTTAAGTTTCGACAATGCAAGGCCAGACGATTTTGTCCCCACTTGTTTTCTTCGAAGCATGGCAAGTTGCAGCAGTAAAAATTCTTCATAGGCCAAACGACGTTGCCATGGTGTTTTGCGTTCATTGAGCGTATCCACGGCTTTAAGATCTTCGGGAAAATGCAATGCCTGCGCACAATCACGCAAAGCAGGAAGACCTCGCATTTTCCGCAGCGTCACAGGCAACGGATCATGGAGTGCGGCAATACTTCCAGAAGCTGCAACAATTATTTTTCGAAGATGCTGCTGACGTACGCCTGGGATCTCAGAATACCACGAAACAATGGCATCCGATGGCGCTTGGATTTCGGCGTCACCATCAAAGACAACCGTAGGGTGAACCATTTGCATTTGATTGCCGAAGCTGCTTGTTTTTCCTGTGGCACGCAGCTTGCGACCCATCTGGAATTTATCGGCAAACGTTTTTCCACCCGGGACACGAAACCATTTCAATTGCACAAATCCAGAATCATCGCGCACCAATACAGAAAGCGATGTTTTGCCACCAAAGCCACGCAATTGTGGCACACGCGCCACTGTGACAAAAACAGAGGCTGTCATCTCGGGCATCAATTGCGCAACAGAAGTCCCCTGATGCCCTTCAAAGCGTCGTGGAAAATAACAAAGCAGATCTGCAACAGTGAGGATCCCATGTTCATTCAATGATGTTGCAAGCTTCGGACCAACACCTTTCACGTATTGCACCAATGCATCCGGTGCGAGTGCATTCGCAGATGCAACGACTTTAGTTGCGACAACAGGCACGACTCGCGCTGCTTGAATCAAGCCCCAAAGAGCGATCGCCTCACGATGACCCGAACGCGCTTCCGTAGAAATATGCGCACAACGTTCACGAAACGTTTTTACCCACATTTTTTGCGGTTCTAACAACCCATGTGCGTCCACGCGATCAAGCATCCGAATAAGCGTAGGGCCCAAGTCCGCAATGCGTAAAAATTGTTCGGGGCCTTGTTTGGCAATACGCAACGGCGCTTCAAGAATATCGAGAAGATCTAAAAAAACACTCACTTGAAAATAACATCCGAAATTTCCACAGTACGTTTTCCTGCTTTCCCAGGGATCTGTACTTCATCGCCCACTTCGCGACCAATAAGTGCGCGGGCCAAGGGTGATGTGATCGAAATACTGCCTTGGGTCAGATCGGCTTCGTATTCACCCACGATGCGATAGGTTTTTTCGTCGTCTGTTTCGATGTCCAAGATAGTTACTGTCGCACCAAACACCACACGGTCACCCGAAAACGTGCGTGGGTCAATCACTTCAGCCCGAGACATCTGATCTTCAAGCATACGAATTTTAGCTTCAATAAGGCCCTGTCGATCTTTGGCCGCATGGTACTCAAAGTTTTCAGACAAATCCCCCAGCTCACGGGCCGTCCCTATTTCTTGGCTGATCCGAGGTCGGTCAACCGTTTTAAGCCTTTTCAGCTCTTCCTTGAGTCGTTCATGGCCTTCGGGGGTCAGAGGGAATGTAGACATAGGCGTTTGATATGCAACGGACAAGCGTCGTAGCAAGAGCAAAGAGCCATCTCAAAGTGGCATCACTCGATCTTGCACACCCACCTCATGGACTGTTACAAGCGCCGCACAAGCACATGTTTCCCTTTTTCCTGTGAGACCCCTGTGAAAATCCACGAATTTCAAGCCAAGGCACTATTTCGGAAATACGGTATTCCCGTACCCCGTGGGATCATCGCCAAAACCCCGGATGAAGCGCGCGACGCAGCCTTAAAAATAGGCGGCACCGTTGTTGTGAAAGCGCAAATTCATGCAGGCGGTCGTGGTAAGGGTTCCCTTCGGGAAAATCCCTCCGTCCACGGTGTCAAAGTCGTCAAAACGCCTGAGGATGCTGCTGCATTTGCAGCAAGCCTCTTAGGCAATCACCTAATCACCCATCAGACAGGCCCCGAGGGGCAGCAGGTCAAGCAAATTCTCGTTGAAGAAGCGAGCAATATAGCAACCGAACTGTACGCTGGTGTGGTTTTGGATCGCGACACCAGCCGTGTTGCGTTCATCGTAAGTACCGAAGGCGGTATGGACATCGAAAAGGTGGCAGAAGAAACACCCGAGCTCATCATGACAGAGCGTATCGATCCTGCCACCGGCATGAAGCCCTATCATGGCAGAAAAATCGCCAAGGCCCTGGGGCTCGAAGGCCAAACAGCGTCTCAGGCCGCAAAACTATTTGCGGGCTTGTACACGATGTTTACAGCCACCGATGCGTCGCTCGTTGAGGTGAATCCGTTGGTGATCACCGCCGAAGGCGAAGTCAAAGCGTTGGATGCAAAGGTCACTTTTGACGCGAATGCCCTCTTTCGTCATCCCGAGATCCAAGAGCTTCGCGACATCGACGAAGAAGATCCCAAAGAAACCGAAGCCCACGACGCCGGTTTGTCCTATGTAGCCCTTGAAGGCAGCATCGGGTGTTTGGTGAATGGTGCAGGACTTGCCATGGCCACCATGGACAGCATCAAAAATGCGGGTGGATCGCCTTCAAATTTCCTCGATGTGGGCGGCGGAGCGACGGAAGCCCAAGTCACCCAAGCCTTTAAAATCATTTTGGCCGATCCCAACGTCAAAGCGATTTTGGTCAATATTTTTGCGGGTATCGCAAAATGTGACGTCATCGCCAATGGTGTTGTGGGTGCCGCGCGCGAAGTAGGCCTCGCGGTTCCTTTGGTTGTTCGACTTGAAGGCACCAATGTCGATCTCGGTAAAAAAATTCTGGCCGAAAGCGGACTTGCGATCACCCCTGCGGGAGATATGCATGATGCGGCAAAGAAAGTTGTTGCCGCTGCAACAGGGAGGAGCGTTTCATGAGCGTTCTCGTCAATAAAAACACGAAATTGATCATTCAAGGCATCACCGGCGGCGCAGGATCCTTCCACGCCAAGTTGATGATGGAATATGGCACACAGGTCGTCGCAGGTGTCACACCAGGACGTGGTGGCACCCTCTTTGCCGACAAAGTGCCTGTCTTTGATACCGTCGCAGAAGCCGTACGTGCCACAGGCGCCAACGCCAGTGTTATTTACGTCCCCCCCGCATTTGCTGCCGATGCGATCCTTGAAGCAGCCGATGCAGGCTTACCGCTTGTGGTGTGCATCACCGAGGGTATTCCTATCTTGGATATGGTAACGGTCAAGCATGCACTCAAAGGCTCGAAGACGCGCCTTATTGGACCCAACTGCCCCGGCGTGATCACGCCAGGTGAATGCAAAATTGGCATCATGCCAGGACACATTCATCTTCCTGGGCATGTGGGCGTGGTATCGCGTTCGGGCACACTGACGTACGAAGCCGTGGGCCAGCTCACTGCCCTCGGCATTGGACAAAGTACCTGCATCGGTATTGGCGGTGATCCCATCAACGGCACCAACTTCATCGATTGCCTCGATCTCTTCAATCAAGATCCCAATACCCATGGGATCATCATGATTGGCGAAATAGGTGGCAGTGCCGAAGAAGAAGCGGCCGAGTGGGCCCAAAGCAATATGACCAAGCCCATCGCAGGGTTTATTGCAGGCGCCACAGCCCCGGCCGGCAAACGGATGGGACACGCAGGCGCTATTATCGCAGGTGGCAAAGGCACTGCGGCTGCAAAATTCGCAGCCATGAAAGCCGCTGGCATCCACATCACACATGATCCATCCATGATCGCTGCAACACTTAAATTGGCTATGGCCTGAGGTATTATTATGGAACGCACATTTTCAATTATCAAACCCGATGCAGTAGCCGCAGGCAATGTCGGCAATATCCTTGCAATGCTTGAAGGCGCTGGATTTAAGATCTTGGCCACGCGCATGCAGTGGCTCACAAAACGCCAAGCCGAAGCATTTTATGCGGTGCACAGCGCCCGACCATTTTTTGGCGAATTGGTTGAGTTCATGATCAGCGGCCCAGTCGTTGTAAGCTGTATCGAAGGCGAAAATGCAGTCAGTCGCTATCGTACTTTGATGGGTGCAACCAATCCAGCACAGGCCGACGCTGGCACCATCCGTGCCAAGTATGCCCAAAGCATCGGAAATAATGCGGTCCATGGTTCCGACAGTGCCGAAAATGCCGCGATCGAAATATCACAATTTTTCGCGTCGCTTGACCTCAACAACTACAGTCGCCAATAAGTTCATTTGATCCCTCCCTTATCTTGGAGATCTGCACTGATGAGCATCCTCGTAGTGGGTAGTATTGCGTTCGATAGCGTTGAAACACCGTCAGGCAAGCGAACTGAGATGCTTGGAGGAGCAGCCAGTTATTTGAGCCTTGCCGCATGTCACTGGGCCACACCTCGTATGGTGGGTGTGGTTGGCAATGATTTTCCGAACGAACATCTCGCCATGTTTCATCGCCATGGTATCGATACGGCGGGGATCGTCATCAATCCGAATGGTCGAACATTTCGTTGGGATGGGAAGTACGACGGTGATCTGAGCAACGCCGAAACCCTTGAAACACAGCTCGGCGTATTTAAAACATTCGATGGCACTATTCCAGAAGATTGGCGCAAAACCCCCTACGTGGTTTTAGGAAATATTCAACCAAGTATTCAACGCAAAGTACTTGAGCAGCTGGATCCTCCAAAATGGGTCGCTCTCGATACCATGAATTATTGGATCAACAGCGCCCGTGAAGAACTTATTCATACACTGGAACTCGTTGATATGTTGTGCATCAACGAAACAGAAGCACGGTTGCTATCCAAAGAAACCGATCTTGCGCGCGCAGCCGAGGTTATCTTCGGTATGGGGCCCCAAGTGTTGGTGATCAAGCAGGCTGCCGATGGGGCCTGCATGTACCTTCACGATGGGATCATCCAAGTTCCCGCATACCGTGTGCCCCTTGTACGTGATCCCACGGGTGCGGGTGATTCATTTGCAGGTGCCATGATGGGTTACCTCGCCAGTTGCGATAATTTGGCGGAGCCTGCGTGGCGTGGTGCGTTGCTACGCGGTAGCGTTGTGGCATCGTTTACCGTCGAACAATTTGGTGTTGAGGGACTTCGCATGGCCAACACCCACAGCATCGAAAAACGTTTGGCGCAGCTTGAGGGTGGACTCGAACACCTCTCAGCAAAACCACCCGCGCATGCCATGTCCCACCGCGCCATTTAAACCACGTATTTTGATCACGACCCCCAAGTAACATACCATGTGACTTGCATGGTCTTGCCACCGCGCAGTCTTCTTATTCTCGGTGTACTTTCGGTGTTCCATGGATGCAGTCCGGCGATTCATACGCGCAAGACATCCATCATCAGCCCCTCGTTCCAAGTATCCATAGCTCCAAAACAGCCGGTCAAAATACAAACCCCAAGCAAGCCCACTCTCAGCGCCAGATCTCAACTTTGGCGCACACGCGATGATGATCTGGAGTTTTCTACAGAAATTGCGCTTTACAACAGCAATCCGTTTCCCGTTGCGATCAAAAATTTGATTATCCACGTACAGATCGATGCAAAAGCCATAGAAAGCCACAGGCTATCATGGGATCCCCAGCTTACGGGCTATGCCACCTTGTACGTCGACGTACAGAGTCATATAAGTAAAAGCACACACGCGGGATTGTTTAAAAGATTGAAGGCGGGAAAAATCCCATACACGCTGACAGCAGAGGCCAGCGTTTCGGGAGAAATGATGGAGATCCCCATAAATGGCGATATTACACTGCCATAAATAACAGCGAGGCACGCGTACAAACCTAAATCAGGCTGATCTAAGTTCTTCTTCGTCGTCGTCGTTAAGATCGGGCAAGTAGTCGGTGGTGCTTGGCACTTTGGCCATTTCAGTACGTGCCAACCGCCATGCCTGCTGAATCAACCAGCTGAAAGAGCGATCGAGCCGCTCGGCTTCAACTTGAAGTTCATCAAGCATGTCAGAAGGAAAGTAGAGAGCTTGCCTACGCGTTTTCCCTTTTTCCACGATTATTCCTCGACATCATCGTCGCCTACGACGTCGTTAACGGAAGGAAAACGTTTAATTTCCTCGCGGGCAATACGCCAAGCCTGCTGGACGATCCACGACAAAGACCGATCTTGACGATTGGCCTCATGCTGGATTTCTTTCAGCATTTCTTCTGGAAAATACAAACTTTGTTTACGCTTATCTGTGCGCTTCATGATGCGGCTCCGTGGTAACGAATCAGGGACCGTTATGGACCCTTCTACTAGGATACCTCAAGTAACGGTACAAAATTCGATTACAGGGTTACTTCTATACTAAATAAGCACAGTGACATTACATAGGGACCCTATCAGTTGTCAATACCCACACAAAAAGCCAATAGAATACAACGATATACCTAGTAAAAATGTCAACATAATGTAATAAAAAAACCACATAACCACATATTGAATACAGACGGCCCATAGGGTATTTTGCGCCATGGACAATCGATGTATGGGCCTAGGACTCACGCGAGAGGCGTGGCGGGAACTTGTGGCCACATGGGGACATTCAAAGTTTCGTGGTGACCAAGTCTTTGAGGCCGTCTTTCGAAAAGGTATTGGCCACGCCAGCGAAATTTCGACATTGGCCCATGAACTGCGCGCAAAAATAGACGCAGAAATGCCGATTACCCCTGTACCCCCAGCTCAAGTTCAGGTTTCAACCGATGGCACGCGCAAATATCAATTCTCAGACGGTGCAGTCGGCGCCTACGAGGCTGTTTACATCCCTGAGGTTGCAGCAGGCCGTGGTACCAATACCCTGTGCGTCTCAAGCCAGACAGGCTGCGCAGTCGGATGCAAATTTTGCTTCACCGCCAGCATCAAACGACATCGTGATCTTACAGCGGGTGAGATTATCGGCCAAGTTCTTGCAGTAAGGGCCGATCTGCTCCCTCAAGGCCCTGGTGCGCAAATAACCAACATTGTGTTTATGGGCATGGGCGAACCTCTGCTTAACTTTGATAACGTGGTGCAAGCCTGCAAAGTGATGCTCGAACCCATGGGACTCTCGTTTTCAACCCGTCGGATCACCGTGAGCACCTCGGGTATCGTCCCCCGCATTGATGACTTGGGACGCGCCGTCAATACGCAATTGGCCATTTCACTCAATGCCACCACCGACGAAATCAGAACCAAAATCATGCCAATCAACAAGAAATGGCCCATTGCCGAATTGTTGGGCGCACTTCGCAGGTATCCACTGGCACCAAGACGACGATTTACCATTGAATACGTGTTACTTAAGGACATCAACGATAGTGTTGAAGATGCCCAACGTCTCGCCAAACTACTTGATGGTATTCCAGTAAAAATTAATCTTCTTCCCTTGAATGCCCACAATAAAACCCCGTTTGAAACGCCGAGCCGCGCTACGGTCGCGCGCTTTCAAGAAGAATTGCGCAAACGCGGCTATGGTGCCTGGCTTCGTACCCCGCGCGGGCAAGACATTGCCGCTGCATGCGGCCAACTGGGCGAGGCCGTACTACCCACCGTATTGCAAACCCTTCCTGCCGCTTGAGTATGCCAACGCTACCAAGGCAACAACTTGACGCGATTGCCACTGAATTGGGCTTCACGCGCTGGGGCGTTACAACCACTGAATACTTCACCGAAGCTGCTGAACGATTCAAACAGTGGATCCTACAGGGTCACCACGCCGACATGGATTTCATGTTACAGCATTCAGACAGAGCAGATCCCACAGCCTTGTTAGAGGGTGCACTCAGCATGATTGTGGTGGCTATTCCCCACCCACGTCCAAATGCACAGAATACTCAAACCATCGCAGCCTATGCACAAGGCGATGACTACCATCAGGTGATCAAGGAAAAACTGAGAGAACTTGCAGCACGCATTGAAACGCGCGTTCCCGAAGCCCGTTTTCGGGCATGCGTCGACACAGCACCCATTCTTGAACGTGAAGCGGCCGCGCGCGCTGGCGTGGCCTTCATCGGCAAATCGTGCATGGCCATCGTGCCAGGACTCGGAAGTTACGTATTGCTAGGAAGTCTCATCACAACACTTGCGCTAGAACCCGACCCCCCAGCACGAGAGCGGTGCGGCAGTTGCAAACTTTGTTTGATTGCCTGCCCAACCGGTGCATTCGTAGGACCGAGGCAGTTAGACGCCAAACGCTGCATTTCTTATCTCACCATCGAAAATCAAGGCCCCATCCCGCGCGATCTTCGACCGCTTATTGGACAACATCTCTTTGGATGCGACATATGCCAATCGGTTTGTCCGTTTAACGCATCCAAACAAGAACGAGCCATAGAGCCACGACTAAAAGCACGCGCAAGCACCCAAGCCATCACCGCGACACAACTTTTAACTCTTACCGCAAGTGGTTATCGGAAACTCGTCAAAGGCAGTGCACTTGCGCGGGCAAATCGTGCACAACTGGGAAGAAATGCAGCCGTTGTGCTCGGCAATACGCGTGATCCTATTTTTACCGATGTGCTTATTTCGGCACTTGGCAGCATTTATCCATTGATTCGAGGCCATGCTGCATGGGCATTGGGCCAAATCCAAACACCAAGCGCCTTACAAGCGCTGGCCGATGCTGAACTGCACGAGGAAGATCACTGGGTTCGCGAGGAGCTTTCATGTGCACAACAAAAAAATACATCGAAGCCACTTAACCGGTTACCATGAACAGGGGTAATATCGGATCCCATGACCATCGCATTGGCAGGTAACCTTGATGCATCCACGGCGGTGAGCACTCTCGGCATCGTCACCCAAGCCTTGCACGATGGTGCGACCATTGTCGATCTTAGCCAAGTACAACGTATCGATCACATTGGTGCAGCAGTATTATTGCAATGCGCACGCAATGCCAAAGAAGCAGGATCACCACTCGCCTTCCTAGGATTAAACGATGAAATGCGCGGCGTTTTAAACGCGCTTCCTGCGCCACCGGCCAAGCCTATCATGCGTCCTTTCCTGCCCTATATCGATCATTTGGGCCTTTCGACCTACCAAAGCGCTCGCTACATGTTTGGCTATGCCACGTTTGCAGCAGATCTCCTTTGGTATATCCTTCGCGAATTCACGCGTCCTCGTCGTATGCGATGGGATCTGATTTTGTATCAAGCATCGCTGATGGGAGCGCGTGCATTCCCTATCATCGCCCTGATTGCATTTCTCATCGGCGGAACACTGGCCCTTCAAGCCGTCGCACAACTGCGCCAATTTGGCGCGAGCGTCTTTGTGGTCGACCTTCTCACGGTGTCTATTACCCGAGAACTGGGACCACTCATCACTGCCATTCTCATCGCTGGCCGATCCGGATCTGCGGTCGCGGCACAACTTGGTGCGATGGTCATTTCAGAAGAAGTGGATGCCCTGCGCGCCATGGGATTGGGCCCTATCCGATTTCTTGTCACACCTCGCGCCATTGCGCTTATTTTGGTGCAACCCCTACTCACCGTTCTCACCGAAACTTTCGCCATGATCGGCGGATTTGTGATGTCGATTCTTTATCTCGATATTGGACCTGAAGCATTCGTCTCACGATTGTACGAATCGCTTTATCTTAAGGATATGGTCACAGGACTTATCAAAAGCGTCCTATTTGCAAACATCATTGTTTCTGTCAGCGCCTATATTGGATTATCTACCTATGGTGGTACCGAGGCAGTGGGCAACAATACAACCAAAAGTGTGGTAGCTAGTATCAGTGGCGTCATTGTAGCGGACGCAATATGCAGTTTGCTGTTTTATTTTGGAGCTTAGATGGTCGAAGAAATGGTCATCAATGTAGACAATGTCACAGTAGGATATGGCGAACGTATTGTTCTCTGTGACGTAAGCATGCGTGTTATGCGCGGGCAAGTGCATGTTCTCGTCGGTGGTTCGGGTTGCGGTAAAAGCACACTTCTCAAAAATATTATCGGCCTCGCCCAGCCGATGGCAGGAATAATTACGGTACTCGGTGAAGAAACAAGTTCCATCAATAACGAATCAGCACATCTCCTATCTCAACGTATCGGCATTCTTTTTCAAGGCGGCGCACTTCTGGGGAGTCTTGATATTTACGACAATGTAGCACTCCCTCTGCGAGAACACACCAATCTCACCGAAGAACTGATCAGTGATGTGGTAGGAAGCATGCTTGCTGTGGTTGGACTCCACGACGCACATCGTATGTTGCCCGAAGAACTTTCTGGAGGCATGCGCAAACGAGCAGCCCTAGCCCGTGCGATGGTGATGGGTCCTGAATTGTTGATCTGCGACGAACCCTCTGCAGGCCTCGATCCCATCACCGCTGCGGGCATTGACCAACTCATCATCAACTTACGTGATCGATTCGGCATGACTGTTTTGATCATCACCCACGAATTATCCAGCATCGAAGCCATCGCCGATACCATCACCATGTTACATTCTGGAAATATTATTTTTGACGGGACACCAAAGCAGGTGCAGGCCTCTACAATTCCTGAAGTTAGGGCATTTTTTGATCGCATCCCTGCCCAACAAACACATACAAATTCAATTTTCGCAGAGATCATGCGGGGGAAAGCATCATGAAATTATCCCATGCACAAAAAATCCGTCTTGGATTATTTTTTCTCGGTGGCTTGTTGATCTTACTGCTCACCATGCTTACACTGACAGGTCTTAATATCTTTTCACCGAGAGATCGCTACAGGATCAGATTTCAAGAAAGTGTCGGTGGACTTTCAGCAAGTGCGCCGGTTAAGCACTGGGGGGTTCCCGTCGGTCGTGTTGAAGACATGCAAGTCCTAGAGGATGGAGGCGGTACCGTCGAAATTACCATCGCCGTCGAAAAAGATTTACCGTTGTATGAAGGCATTCGCGCAGTACTCGATACCAGCGGCATAACAGGCGTACGTACCGTCAACTTAACGGGAGGCGATCCCGATCGGCCGCGCATCAAACCGGGATCACTTATTCCCGCAGGTGCATCTTTTATTGATCGCATCACGGGACGCGCCGAAGATATCGCTATCAAAGCAGAGATGGTGCTCAATCAATTTGCGCAGTGGTCCAGTGCCGCAAACAGAGTACGCGCAGAAAATATGATTGATGCCACAACACAGCTGGCCAACACAGCCAATGCGTTTCTCAATACAAATCGCCTTCCCACGCAACGTGCCCTAGATGCTATTGGTGCAACCCGTGGCGAGATCCCTGCACTCTCACAAAAATTACAAAATGCCATCGATAGCTCCTCTGCCTCTTTTGAAAAAACACTCAAAGCAATTCGAGATCCTTTAACAGATCTTGAGCCTGGAGAATTGAGGAACGCGGTCATCGCAGTGCGCGATGCAGGCCGACACGTTGAACGACGATTTTCCGAGGAAGAAGCGGGCATTGCCATCAGTGAGCTAAAAAACACCATGAGAACGCTTAATCGAACATTGTCGAGCGTTGAAGTCACGGTTCGAACGGGTCAAGAAGACCTCACTGCGACCATGCAAAGCCTACGCAAAGCTGCAGAAGATATGGAAGAATTTGGAAGAATTATCGCCCAAGATCCCGGTGCCCTCATCCGAGGCCAGGAGTAAACATGGTAATACGCGCATTTGCATTGCTCGTCGTTTTTTTTATGATCGGCTGCATTGGGGGACGTTCGCCCAACACACGGGTATTTATCATCGATCCTGAAGTCGCATTCCCCAAGACAGAAAAACGGCTCGGAGGGGTCCTTTATGTCCGCGAATTTTCCGTACCCGATGCCTATGAACGCAGCCAAATTGTTGTTCGCCAAGGCCGCTTTGAGCTGGATTACCGTGCACACGAACTTTGGGTTGCAAGACCCAAACGTTTGCTCCCCAACATCATCGCAGACAAACTTACACAAAGCGGTCTCTTTGACACAGCGACATCACACCTCGCAGACAAACAGCCCACCTATGAAATGCATGGTGAGTTGATCGCCCTTGATGTCGAATCCTTCGCAATGACGCCGCAAGCTCATTTGGCCATATCGATTGTCATGATCGATTTTCACACACGAAACGTCTTATTTCGATATACGTTTGATCAGCGTGAAAAACTTACTGATGCAAGTTCTGGCCATGCAGCACAGGCCATATCCAAACTGATGGGCAAAGCGTTGCTTCAAATGGTCGAACAACTGGCCAAGATAAAACCCAAAGCAGATGATGAAGCGCCTTAATCACTGACCTTACGCGGTCACACATCGAACAAGCTGCATATTCATCATAAAAATTGAATCGATTATCGTTCTTTCGCCATTGCGTGTGCAGTTTCCTCCCGCCTTCCACAAAAGCGTTGTGACGCGATAAAAAAAAAGACAATCAAATTTCAAACATCATGCGCGTCACGTGGCTTTTGTGGAAGGCGGGAGGAAACTGCACACGGATGGCGAGGCAGAGAGGTCCAGCGTGACAAACCAATTTTCCCGCTTAACATCACACCCTAATCAAAATCGACAATAACCGGAACATGATCCGATGGGCCATCACCTTGACGCTCATCCCGATCCACAAAGGCATGGCGTGCACGTTCGATCATCGGTGCAGTTGACCAAATATGGTCAATACGCAATCCATCATTTTGTTTTAAAAAAAATGTGCGGTAATTCCACCATGAGTAATTGCCTTCATCCGGATTCACAGCACGAAAAGCATCTTCAAGTCCAAATTCAGCGACATGAGAAAATGCTTCCAATACATCGGGATGGCACAGCACGGTGTTGGCCCATTTTTCGGGATATGCAATATCGCGTTCATCGTCAGCCATATTAAAATCGCCACACAACACCAGAGGATCTTCGCTGGTAAAATTGCGATCGAGATATGCACGCAATCTATCGATCCAAGCCAATTTGTAATGATATTTGTCACACCCCACTTCGGCACCGTTGGGGACATAAACAGAAATAATCTGAATATCCGAAACTGTGGCCGCAATGATACGTGCCTGTGTATCCTCCACATCGTCGAGAAAACCACGCATCACATTCTTAGGAGGGACTTTGCTTAAAATAGCTACGCCATTGTATGTCGACTGCCCATAAACGGCGGCGTGATATCCTGCTTCTCTGATTTCATCGAATGGAAATATTTCATCCACGCCTTTGAGTTCTTGCAAGCACAAAACATCGGGTTGGTGTTGGGCCAACATCTTAAGTATGCGTTCTTTACGCGCCCGCACAGAATTCACGTTCCATGTTGCGATCCGCATGATGTCTCCTTTATTTATTTCTGCAAACATCGCGCAAGTTCGTCGTATAGATAAATAGCGGCATGGGTCGCTTTTTTCCAATCGGATAAATCGAGACTTTCATTTTCGCCATGGGCATTGGTGTATGGATCTTCAACGCCAATCAACAATGCGGGGATCCCCCCCAATTCACGGCACATCGTCGCTACAAATGGAATAGATCCACCACAACCCATGTATACTGTCTTGGCACCATAACCCCGTTCCAGTGCCCGTTCTGCAGCTTCAAACACCGGATGCGATGCTTCCGTCAACCATGCACCCGCACTTCCGTCTGGACGGCACACCACCTCCACACCCCATGGTGCATTCGCACGAATATGTGATTCCAAAAGATCCAAACATGCCTCCGGATTCATATCCGCAACCAAACGAACGCTCACGCGGGCCCAAGCGCTGTCCAATAAAACATTGCGTGCTTCTTCGCGAGACGATGCTTGCACAGCATTAATTGTTAAACTTGGCTTCCACCAAATGGATGCATGAGGATTGTCTGCAGTCAGCAAAGACACGCCATCAAGGAGTCCTGCCTGAGTACGAAAATCTTCACGCGTTGGAGGAAGATCCTCCAATCCTTGGCGTTGCTTTGGGTTCAATGGGCGTACACGATCGCAAAATCCAGGGATTGCAATATCACCCAGCTCATCCACCAAAGACGCCAAGATCTTAGCCAACGCCATCGCTGGATCAGGCAAAGGTCCACCCCACATCCCCGAATGCAGCGACTGCTTCATACTTCGCACTTCGAGATCAAGCGCAATCAAGCCACGCAAGCCCACCGTAAGCGACGGCACACCCGTATCAAAGTTAGCCGTATCGGTGAGCACCATCACATCGGCACGCAAACGATCTTTGTGGACACGAAGAAATTCAGCCAAATGATCCGAACCCGTTTCTTCTTCGCCCTCAATCAGAATTTTCACATTGAGCGGCAGCTCCCCACACGAACGCAAGCAACTATCTACTGCACTTGCATGAACAGAAATCCCTGCTTTGTCATCGGCCGCACCGCGACCATACATACGACCTTCGCGTATCGATGGCTCGAACGGATCGCTCAACCATACCGAACGATCCCCCACAGGTTGGACATCATGGTGGGCATAAAGCAGCACCGTCGGCGCCCCTGAATGCTTACAGTGTTCACCATAGATATAAGGATGTGCACCTTCTATTTCCAATAACGCCACATGATCAAAACCTGACCGCCTCAAAAGATCGGCTGTCGCTTCAGCGCTCGCACGCGGTGCCGACGCAGGAAATCCTGCAAACGAAATACTCGGAATACGCACCAAGGTTTTCAACTCTTCAAGATAATTTTCAGCGTGCTGGTCAAAATACGCGATGGCCTTTTCTGTGTGATTTTGCATGGGATGGGATCTACAGCTTTTCACTGTGTTGAAACAGTGCACATCTTGATTGTCTTTCTGCATAGGCTCATGTAAGTTTCGCCCGCAAGGTTGGAGTAAACGATGTCAGAAAAAGCCAGTGATTCAATTGAAACTGCGCTAGAAGAACTCTACGATGAACGAAATCGCATCGAACACGCCATTGCAGAACTCGAACGATGCCTAAGCAATTTGCGTTCCGATGGTAAATTCAAAAAAACACGCAGTCGCAGAGGATGGACCGCCGAAGCCCGACAAGCCGCTGCAGAACGCATGCGCAATTATTGGTCACAGCGACACCGCGCAAATGGTGAAGATATAGAGACCCAACACGTCGTCTAATTTTCTCGTATTTTACGAACAATCGAAACGATGTTTGCAATAACCAATAAAGACAACATCGTAAAAAACAAAAGATAAGCGTTGCGTCCCCAAATACCCGGCTCAACACCGACTTGCACTATACGTATCTGAGCGCGCTCCATTGAACCAAAATTATTATCATAGGCTGCAAACAAGTGTGCATAGCGTTGATCATGATTCGGATCGACCACTCTACCAGAAACCTGGATCTGGGTGACGGTGCCGATGGGATCACGCTCAGGATCCACCTCGACAAAAATCCCTCGTGAGCCTAGCAATCGGAAATATTGGAATCGATGACGCCAAGCGATGCCACGAACAAGCATCTGCTCCATACCGCGATGTTCCGTGATCCCGCGAAGTTTTACAAACGCATTGTGTGGTAAATCTGCGGGAGACACATGGGCCACATCGCCAATATCGACAGGCGGGTGATTGGTTGCGAAAGCATAGCGGATCTCATCGCGCTGTCCCCAAATAAACCAGATCCCCGCTGCAACGCATGCAACCATAAAAATAATTTGTCGTAAAATGCGACGATGACGGCGGGTATGTTTCTGCCGATGCTCGGAGATCACATCATCAAGACCTAGACCGGTCATCACCCACCCCGGTCTTATTGGCGACTAAAAATGCGACGAAACTCTTCTTCAACTGCTTCTTCATCGCAGTTTTGTGCCACTGCAAGCTCTTTGAGAAGCAGACCGCGTGCGGTATCCAGAAGTTTCAATTCGCAAAAAGAAAGGTCTTTGTCGAATTTGAGGAGATAGAGATCGCGCAGAACTTCGGCCACTTCAAAGATCGAACCTGTTTTGATCTTTTCCATGTACTCGCGGTAACGACGATTCCATGTGGTGGTATCAACACTCAAGCTCTTACCGCGAAGGATCTCAAACACGCGATCCACTTTGTCGGCGCTGATGACTTCGCGCAAACCGCGAATGTTGTTTGTTGGGATCATTACCGTCATACCATTCTCAAGGATCCGCAAAATATAAAACTGTTGCGTCTGTCCTGAAAACTCACGGTTTTCTATGGCGGTGACTTCACCCACGCCATGAGCCGGATATACGGCCTTGTCCCCAACGCGAAACTCCCCGGGAGTCGTTGTCTTCTCAACTATTCGTGATTCAGATCGACTCTTTTGCATAGCGCGCCATCCGTTCGTATGCAGATTGAACACAGAAACAGAGGAGGGTTATAACACATTCAGGGGTGGATCGTCAACGACGTCCAGAGGGTTGTGGATATTTATTCATTTAATGTTTTTAACGACTTCGAGGACGTGCCGTATGGCATCACGAACCATATCGCGTTGTGAGGTAAGCACTGTGTTTTCTTCTTTAAGACGTGCAACCTCCTGCTCAAGCTCAGCACGCTCATGGGAAGCAAAAACGAGGTCTGACTGTACCGATTCCAACGCAAGCCTAAGCTGTCGCTCATCAGTCTCTGCACTTGTTGTCATGTCAGGTTGAGACACCATGGCCTCACGAACGATGGCATGAAACTCGTCGGGCAACGGCAGGATAGGAGCCATATGACCATCCTCATGGGACTCTTCCATATGGCGAAGCAATTGATCCAACTCCGATTGGATACCATCCTGCTTTCTCGTATCATGCATCGTTGGGATCTCCATCTGAGCGTTTAAGTTCGGCAGATATTGCAACAAAGCGGGACCAAGTTGTTCCTGAATGCGCGCCCCATGCAAATAAACTTGGGCACCGGTTTTCAACTGCTGATGCCTCAAAAAAGTATCCGGATCAGCATCCTCCGCAATGATGAGCACTGGGATAGCTTGGAGATCAGGATCGCGTTTAAATTTACTGCACAAAGCATAGCCGCTTGAGGAACCCAGATCGGCTGATAATACAATCGCCACAGGGCGATTGGCTTTTGCCGATAGGATGGCTTCTATGGGATCCAAGGCGACAATACTTGCCACACCGAGCCCCTCAAGAAGCGTAACTATTTTTTCACAAGAAGGCCGATCTTTTTCCACCACCAACACATGCATGATAATTCGATTATAAGAGATCTCATGCACAGATGCCGACAAACAGCACACGTCCGATAACACATCAAGGATGTAAAGGGGCAAAAGCACACCATGTCACTCGACATTTTCAGCCCGTATCCTGGTGCAAAACTGGCCCTCACATCTCGCGGGTCGATCTTGTTTGGTGCACCCTCCGATGCATTTAAAGCAACGAAATATTTCTGCAACCAACATAGCATCCCGTTTCCGCGCATTCTTGTGGCACCACAAACACTTCTGGTCGCTGCCACACCCCAATTCAGTCCAGAATTTTTTCTGTATGAATTTTTGTTTGTCTATGGTGCAGCATTCAATCGCCGTTTAGAAAATGAACGATTGGTCCTCGTATGTGACCCAGAACAACGTGATGGAATCAAACGTGCATTAGAGATAACACTCTACGGTCCCTCGCTTGCGCAAATGCAAAGCTATCGCGACCCACAGGGAAAACGCCTCGTTCCCGATGACATCGCCACGATACTGGCCAATATAAGTCGACATCTCGCCGTCAAAAAAGACAATCGCCAATGTGAAATCAACGAGTCGGTGGATATTGTATGTTTTGATCGAAGTGGGAAAATCCAACTGTTAGATGACTCTGTTCATATTGCACGCACAGCACCGCATGAATTTTTGATTCGTACACAAAATAAAACACAGCCTATTGATCTCTCAATCCATGGGCCTGTGACCCCTTTTGCAACACTCAAAACACCCTCCATCACCCAAACGCCCATTACTTTTGGAATCAAAGCGCTCGGCACACGCAGTGGATTCGACCTCAGTGGTCCAACGACAGGATTTTTATTTTGGATCAACGGCCGCGCAGTCGTTTACGACGGTCCCGTGGGAACACGTTATCTTCTTCAAAGCCAAGGAATAAGCTGCGACGACATTGATGCGATTATTCTTAGCCATTGTCATGAAGACCACATGGGTGCGTTTGTCGAACTTATTCTTGCAGGGCAACGTCCCAAAGTCATCACCGCCGAACCCATTTATCGTTCTGCACTTGCCAAGCTGGCATGCCATTTCGGCGAATCGGAAGAAGATGTTGCGGGTTATATCGACTACCAACGCGTGACCCCGGGTGAACCTTTTGAAATGTTGGGCGCTGAATTTAATTTTTTCTACACAGCACATTCTATTCCGACCATTGGTGTCCATGTGGCAATGAATGATGGTGGCGGCCATAAACACAGTATTCAAGTATCGGGTGATACGATCCATCACGCAGGCCTCGACGAGATGCTTCAATGCGGGATCTTAAACCAAAACATGTTTCAATCTCTACGTAATCTTATTCCAAGCAAACGCATTGAAAACAGCACCTATTTTGCCGACGTAGGTGAATCGATTATTCATGGGCATCCCAAAGATTGGGAAGGCAATCCCAATGACATTCTTTATTATCATTGCCCCGATAATGCGCATACCCGAAGTTTTGGTCATCGTCTTGCTGAACCGGGACAACTCATCACACATATCACGCCACGTCCGCTGCACCCCGCTATCCCAGCACGCTTGTTGCGTGCACTCAAATTTTTAGAGGTCGATGATCCTGCCTGGTTTTCTGCCATGCTCTTCAAAGGAAAAACACGCACAATCAGCAGTCAAAGCATCCTTGCACACGAAGGAGAACAAGACCCCCGTTCGATGTTCAGCATCATTGTGTCTGGGATTGCCTCAGTGTGGAACAGTCACAATGAAAAAATAACAGAATTACGCCCCGGCGAATTTTTTGGACACATCGAATTGGTCGATGCCCGAGGTCATAATACGGCAACCATCACTGCCGAAACACCCATGGAATTGTTTGAAATAAACGGTTCGTTTCTTGATGAATATTTCCATGCGAAGGGCTTAGAGAAAAAAATCCGTACGATCTGGGAACACCGTCCGATGGTCGGATCCGCCGAACTTTTCCGACATTTAGATCTTTCGGTGCGAAATCAAATTGCCGCCTATGGTGATAAAGTTCAATTCGAAAAAAATCATACTGTTATTCAACAAGGAGAGATCGGAGATGATTTTTACTTGCTGTGTGAGGGTACTGTGAGCGTTATTGTTGATGGCGATATCATGTCAACGATCGCACATACCGATGACGATAATTTCTTCGGCGAGATCGCGGCAATTCATCCAGGACGCACACGCCGAGCAACCATTTACACAACAACGCCTTGTGTCTGTTTGCGCTTAAGCGGTAACATCATGCGCACTCTATTTAGCAAGTACGCAGGCATCCATTACACCATCAAAATTTCAATCGAATCACGTCTGCGAAAATAGTAGCGTTAGAATCGTTCTGGAAACGCAAAACGAACCACTTCAGGTTCGTCGGTCACCACAGAATACACCAAGCCACCATCACGCCATCTGGTCACAGAGTAACCATGCACACGGCGCACGACCTGCTCTTCCTCCACAGGCCATTGAGACATATCCGGAGATACCACCAACGAAATACGTCCACGAGACGTATCGTAACGAATGTAGGCTGCATCACGATTATCCAATTGGATCACACGCGCACCCAAACGCTGCGGTACAACTTTCTCATGAAATGACGGAAAATGAACTGAAAAGGGTAAATGCCCACTTAAATATTGCTGAACCGGTTTGAGTTCTTCCGATTCCACATCCATTTTTAAATTTCCAGCATGGCGTGCCATCATATGCTCTAACGAAAGATCCGATATCCCTCGGCGCATCGTTAAAAGAGCAGCAATCACGCACAGTGACGCGGCAGAGACAACCCGCCACGTTCGACGATTTTGTGCCACGCGTCGCTCACTCCGACAAGAAGAATCAACACGCGTTCGCAAGCCATGGGGTGCACAACCACCCAACGTACTGCGCATCAATGCGCGACGCACAGAGACATCGACTTTAACACTGCGTGAGCAATCGATACACGCTGCAAGATGTTGCTCGATCTCAAGGCCTTCATTCCCTGGAAGTTCCCCATCAAGCCATAATGGGAGTAACGTCTGCGCTTCGCAACATGGCATAGCACCCATCACGACGCCCCCTTTCGTACCCATTCACGGCGCAATGGTAATACATTCTCGTCGTTTTCCTCACGTTTTTCTTGGGCTGCAAAACCACGTTCCACAGCCAATCCATGGAGTTCCAAGCGAACAAGACGTCTCGCACGATACAAACGGCTCATCACTGTCCCAATGGGAACATCCAATATGTCTGAAGCGTCTTTATAAGAAACACCCTCTAAATCACACAAAACAAGCACCGCGCGATGATCATCGCCAAGCTTGTCAAGCGCATGTGTCACTTCATCACCCAACAGTCCATCAAAGAACGCCTCTTCAGGCTGGAGCGTCCCTGGATGACTTCCGTGAACTTGTTCGACAGCATCTGGATCCAACAAAATCGATCGCTCATGTTTTAAACGACGATATTGTTGTCTAAAAATATTGGTGAGGATCGTAAGCGACCACGCGCGGAAATTGGTACCCGGGGTATAACGGTGTCGAAAACGCAAGCAGCGAATGGCTGCATCCTGAACCAGATCCTGCGCCGAAGACGCATCACGGGTATAACGCAAAGCAACCCGATACAGAACATCAAGGTTCGCCTGCAACAGCCCTTCGATCTGATCAACGTGAACGTTCTGTGTTTGCGAAAAAAAGCCCATATGCTTATGAACCCCTGGAACCCACCGCATTATTCCCATAGTGCTAAAAAAAGACAAGCGAACCCACAGCAGAGGTTACAATTGGACATCCGACACCGCATTACCGAACATTTACGCCACATGGTTTCTAAAAACCCCGAGCGAGGCAGCCGCAATGCGACCACAATCGCCATCGCATCCAGCAAAGGAGGTGTCGGAAAAACAACCACTGCAGTCAATCTTGCCACTGCCATGGCAGAACTCGGTTGTCATGTGCTTTTGATCGATCTCGATCCGCAAGCCCACGTCGCTGCAGCTCTCGGCTCTCCGCCCGCCCCATCCCCCACATTCAGCGACGTCATGCTAGGTCATCTCAACGATGTACAAGAAGTCGTTCGCCTAAGCCCCACGCCCCAACTGATGCTTGCTGGCTCGGACAAGCGCCTTGCCGAAACAGAAATGGTTTTATCAGCAAAAATTGGCAAAGAATTTATACTTCGTGGCGCCCTTGACGTTGCACGAACCCATCACGATATCATTCTCATCGATTGTCCGCCCAACATTGGCACGCTCACGCTGAACGCACTTTGTGCGGCAGAGCATGTAATCATTCCGGCCGATATGTCGGTGTTGGCGCTTGAAGGTGTCAGCGATATGCTCGACACGGTAACAACCTTACGTAAACGATTAGGGCAATCGCTAAATGTGCTTGGGATCCTTGCGACGCGCGTGGATGTCCGAACCAAACGCATCAACGAAAGTATCAGCCAAAGCTTTCGCGATATGTTTGCAGAAGCCCTATTTGCGACACAAATTCCACAAAATGCGAGTCTCAATCGCGCCCATATGCAGGGACAATCCGTTTTTCAATACGCAATCACAAGCCCAGGTGCCATCGCATACCGTGCACTTGCTCATGAAGTTATGTTAAAGCTCAACGCAAACATCCCCAAGGAGGCTGTAGGATAATATGTTACTGATTAAAGCATTTCACATCATTGCCATGGTCGCTTGGTTTGCAGGTCTATTTTATCTGCCACGCTTATTTGTGTATCACGCAAGCACAACCGATACGCCTGGCATAGAACGATTCAAAATCATGGAGCGAAGGCTCTATCGCTACATCATGACGCCCGCCATGCTATTCACCATCATTACAGGTCTTGCACTACTCAACGGCTACGCATGGAACATGTACAAAAGCCAAGGTTGGCTGCATGCCAAACTCACATTGGTTATCGTACTCATCGGATACCACCACGTGTGTGGTGCATTAATGAAAAAATTCGCGGCCGATAAAAATAAAAAATCACATCGTTGGTATCGCATATTCAACGAGATACCTACGTTCTTGCTGATTGGCATCACGATCCTTGCGATCGTCAAACCGTTTTAACATTTCATCGCATTTTGCTACGCTGATCCCATGGCAACGTGGATCTGTAAATTTGGCGGAAGCTCTCTGGCAGATATTGCGAAAATTCAGGCAGTCGCAAAACAAGTCGTCGATTTTCAACAACAAAATCACCGATTGGTCGTGGTGGTCAGCGCCATGGGCAATACCACAGACACACTGCTCGCCCAAGCACGGTCGATCACTGAAAATCCGCCACAACGCGAGCTAGACATGTTGCTTACCGCCGGCGAGCGCATCTCAATGGCACTTTTTTCCATGGCCATCCATGCACAAGGCGGACGCTCAACGTCACTCACCGGAAGCCAATCGGGCATCATCACCGAAGACAAACACCAAGGGGCACGCATTTTAGAAATTCGTCCAGCACGTATTGAAGAGGCATTGGCCCAAGGAGATATTGCCATTGTCGCCGGTTACCAAGGCGTAAGTATCAAACGAGAAATAACCACCCTGGGTCGTGGTGGGTCAGATCTCACCGCCGTTGCTCTGGCTGGAGCACTGCATGCCGATCGCTGCATGATTTTTTCAGATGTAGATGGCGTGTACACTGCAGATCCGCGCGAGTGCCCCAATGCACAGCATATGCCCGAAATCGATTATGATTTTATGCTGGCTATGGCACAAGCCGGAGCCAAAGTTCTTAATGCCCGTGCCGTAGAAACCGCACGGTCTTCTTCTATCTCTGTCGAGGCCTATAAGACAGGCGACACATCAGCCCGCCATACCGTGCTCAGTCCCAAAGTAAAAACACGGCTCTGGGCTATTGTTGGGCATCGTCAGATAATGCTGTCCGATGACACACGATGGCCGCAAATCGGTGTAGGAAACAACGGCCGCTACGTCGATATGACCGACGCGAACACCCGTGATATTCAAGAGCGGCAAGGTTTGGTGACACCCTTGGGAGCAAATGCGCCACTTAACCTTCTTGCGAAGCATCTCGTGGACGAAGGTATCCATATCGTGGATACAATCGACGCCACATTCGGCAAAGGGTTTGTCTTGAATAGAAACGACGTCGCAAAAGGAGTTTGTCTTTTACACAATCGACTGGAAGCACACGTGCCTTAACGGCGTTCGTGCAATTCCTTATCGTGCCACGCTTTTCGCGCTTCTCCCAAAGCGATACGCAAATCTTGGAAATCGTCGTCTTCGTCCACCTTGCCACACGCTTGCTCAAGCATTGCAATCATACGCTCAGCCGTACTCAGGCTTGAGGTCATCAATTGCGAGACTTGAATTTTCGTGGGTGTAAGAACGAATTCTTCTATCTCCTCTTCGGTGCCAGTAAAAAAACTGACCTCCACACTACTGCCTGCGGGTATAAGACCAAAGCATTCTTCGCTATTGCGAAGTGCCAAGGTCTCGGTGTCTCCACCCATCGCCCACATGGCTTTGCGAAGCCATACTGCCATTAAACGCAGCAGTGGCTCACTGTAATCGAGAGGAACTTCCTTGCCTTCAAGAAACAAAACGAGTGACCCTTCCAGCTGCTCCGGTGGACACAGATCGCCACGATAGCGATCGATGTTCTGGAGCACCTGTTCCGAACTCACTTTGCCTTCTTGGGCCGATACTTTGTAATCTAAAGAGAACTTCATGATTTCATTGGCTGGATTTCAGCTACGATGCCTTTTACCGAAGAGAGAAAGCACTGGTCAAGCCCAGGGCAACAATTATAGACTATAGCATACCCTCTATAGTGTTCCAAGACGCGCCATCACGATCTTTAGATCATCCCATACCTTTCGTTTTTCATCTGGATTTCTCAGCAAATAAGCCGGGTGAAAGGTCGGCATCAAAGCTATCCCCTCATACTCCCGCCAATGACCACGTTGTCGGGAAATTGGGGCAGGATCCCGCAACAACGCCTGAACAGCAAAACGTCCAAGCGCCACAATGACATCTGGCCTTACAGAAGCGATTTGTCGACGTAAAAACGGCTCACATTGTGCAATTTCATCCGATTCGGGATCCCGATTCCCCGGCGGGCGGCATTTTACAATGTTCGCGATGTACACCCCCGATCGCTTAAGCCCCATGGCCACAATCATTTTATCGAGCAATTGCCCTGCCGCGCCCACAAAAGGCTCACCTTGGAGATCTTCATCTCTGCCAGGGGCCTCCCCAACAAACATCAATCGCGCCTTAGGATCTCCCACACCAAAGACCACATGTGTGCGACCCGATGACAATTTACACCGTTTGCAGTCACCAATATTTTCTTGGATCGCCATTAAAGACTCAAAGGCAGCCCTAACAACAGGAAAATTCAACGGTTTTTCATACCTATGATTTTCCATAGGCGCGGGTAAGCCTTGCAATCCGAGCTCAGCCTGAACATCCAATGCCACACGAGCTGCGCACAAAATGTCTGAAAATTCTCCCATTTACGCGATGTTTAACCGATACCCCCCAAGAGCGCCATAGCCGGCCGACGTCGTTCTTTTCTACGCACAGCCCCCCTTCCTCTGTGGGACAGCATGTGACAAAGTCAGGTGTTGCCTCATTTAAGAGATGGATTAACAGGTTAAAACATGGAGTTTGGGTGTGATTAGCACCGTAGAACGTGTCCTCTTTTTGGGGGGCGTGGAACTTTTTGTCGATATTCCCAGTGAGGAACTCTCCGGCATTGCCAACATCGCCGAAGAAGTTGAACTCTCAACCGGACAACGGGTCTTCGCAGAAGGAGATCCTGGCGATTCCATGTACTTGATTGTGGATGGACGCGTTCGTATCGAAGTGCAAGAAAAAACGGTGGCAGAACTTGGGACAAGGCAATGTTTCGGAGAAATGGCGATCCTTGATAATGAACAGCGATCAGGAACCGTTACATGTCTCTCCGATGCCGTTTTTTTACGAATTGCACAAAGTGATTTTTTGGAAATCATGATGGAAAAACCAGAACTTTCCCGTGGGATCATTCGGGTGCTTGTGTCACGTTTACGAAAGAGCAACCAACGATGAGTCGTATGAAAAAGTCCAAAGAAATCCATGCGAGTCCTAAGTCCGCTTTATCCGTTTTGCTTATGCCACAACTGTCGGCTTCGCTGGATCCCATAAGGCGCATCGCAGAACCCGTCATACTAATCGGTGCGCTGCTTGCCGGCGTGAGCCTGGCCTGCATGGCCTCTGCAGGCTTGTGGGTTCTTCTTCTTTCATGCGGCTTAATATATCTTTTACTCCGATTCGTCTTTGGCATAGATATTTCACTCAACACACCGGTTTTTTGATGATGAATGCCAAAGCACCCACAACATCCCATGCAGTTACCCGGTTGCCAGCGCGTACACCGCGTACGCACCGCAAGTATGGCCCTATTTTGCGATGGTGTTTCCGGCATTTGTTCTCCCGATCCCATTTTCCTGAAACAACCATCAACACACTCAAAGAATTGCACAATCAGGGAACCATCGTTCACGTCGTCCGCGGAGAAAGTGCTTGGATTGCGCTGTTTTACAACCATTTGCTTGAGCAATCCGGATTGCCTTGGGCCGACTTTATTGGTGGCACGGGCATCAAATGGTTTCAACCGGTTAGCAGAACTTTGAGCGCGCCGTCCGAATCAACAATTGAAGCCATAGCTCCAGCACATCTAAGCGAAATAGGCAAACAGGCCTATCTTGCAACGATCGCCGGAGGTACCGTTTTTATGCTTCTTCCCACCCCACAGCCGACCTTGGAACGTCGTGAAGGGGTTAGCTTGCTCGAAGGAATTATTGAAGCACAAGCGCAATCGGATCGACCCATTTTTTTCGTGCCACAGGTCTTGGCCGAAGCCCAAGACAGTAGCGCGGTCGGAGGTTCGTGGCCTGATCGCCTTTTGGGTCATCGACGTCGATTAAGCACGCTTCGGCACATCATATCACTCTTCGCCGTGTTCCGAAATGCCGACATACGATGTGCAGATCCCATCGATCTAAAAGCGTACCTCGCAACGGATGCAGAACGCACACGCGCATCGCAAGCACGTCATCTCAGCCATGAACTCAACAAACGACTCCAAGCCGAACAACGGGTTATCGCTGGCCCTGAATTACCCGCCATCGAACGTACCTTCAGACAAGTCCTACGCGATCCTGAATTACAAGTGGCTATTTCCGAAGAACAAGAACGCACCGGGAAAAATATTTCATTCGTAGAAGAAAAAGCTCGTAAATATTTAGGTCAAATCGCTGCGCTCTACAATGTAGAGTATGTACGTGGGATCTCACGTTTTTTATCGATCATTTTTAATCGTATTTACGATGGCATCTCGGTAGACGAACCCGGACTGCAACGTGCCCTTGATGCATCTCGCAAAGGTCCACTTGTTTTCTGCCCATGCCACCGCAGCCATATCGATTATCTTGTTCTATCCTATACGCTTTGGACACGTGGGATTACGCCGCCCCATATAGCGGCCGGTGCCAATTTATCATTCTTCCCTCTAGGCCCGATCTTTCGACGTTGTGGTGCTTTTTTTCTACGACGATCATTTAAAGATTCACCGCTGTATACCGCCGTATTTCGCGCATACGTCACAGAACTTGTGCGAACAAGTACATCCATTGAATTTTTCCCCGAAGGCACACGCAGTCGAACCGGCAAACTTCTGATGCCCAAATTTGGAATTTTGCGCATTCTGGTCGATGCATGGCGACGTAATCCCGAACAAGAATTGATGTTTGTTCCGGTAAGTGTCGATTACGAGCGTATCATCGAAGCGAGCGCCTATAAGCACGAATTGACCGGTGGTGATAAACATAAAGAAAGCATCACCGGACTTATCAAATCAACACAGATCCTGCGCTCACGCTACGGACGCGTGCTTCTTAATTTTGGTGAACCGATTTCTCTTCGCACATTTTCCGAAGGCACCCCTGACAAAGATGACAGTTGGCGTATTCTCACCGAGCGCTTAGGATTCAAGCTTCTCAGTGGAATCAATGAGACACTTGTCGCAACCCCAACCTCTGTTGGTTCAGCCGCCCTGCTCGCCCATGCACAACGTGGACTATCCAGACAACGATTTCTTGCTACAAGCCATGCTCTTTTGCGCTACTTGCGACACATCGGTGTTCCAGTAACATCCGCCCTCGCAGATCTCGCACAAGTCAATCAAGGCCTTATTACTGCAAGCGAGCGTTTGGCTTCTGATGGGCTTCTCGCCGTTGAATATGCTGGCAGACAAGACAGTGAACCCGTGTTTCGTGTCCCAGAAGAATCACGCATTTTGGTCGACTACCATAAAAACGGGTTAATGAATCACTTCGCCCCAGGTGCTCTTCTTGCGCGTAGTATTTTGGCCTTTCCACAAGATGAAGAACCTGTTGTCCGGGAAGAAACGCTCTTTCTTTCTCGGCTTTTTAAGCGCGAGTTTGTATACAAACACGGTATCGATTTTTCTGCAGGCTACACAGAAGCAAGTCAGTTGTTAATAGATATCGGCTACGTCCACCGTACCAACAATATGCTACATCCCACCGACGATGTTTCATTGCGTCAACTCGCACATCTTCTTGATAACTTCATAGAAGCATACTGGTGCACCGCATGCGCATTACGTGAATTGCATGCGTTTCCCATGTGGCAAAAAGAATTAGAAACACGGGCCTTTGAAGGCGGACGCCGTGCATTCCTCGAAGGCATCATTCGCAGACCAGAAGCAACAAGCGGCATATTAATCAAAGGTGCACTTGATAGTTTTACGCGTATGGGTGTTATTCGCATCGATACGCGTGATAATAAAGCGCACGTACAACTCACTGATGCGTATGCCGAAGCCGAATTAGAAAAGTTCATCACGCATCTTGCACGCTTCTTGGCATCATAGTTAAACTGCGTCATGAATGCGTTCTTTCAAGAACCCCCACAACTTTCGAATACCTATCTCAACGATATATTACTTCAGCGAACCATGCTACGGTACCTGGGCCCAGCGGGCCTGAAGCATATAGAGCCCGATCTATCACGCATGGGCGATCTCGCCGCAGGGGAAATGTATTCTCTTGCGCAACGTTGTCGACTTGAAGAACCTGTGCATATTCCCATCGATCCATGGGGCCATCCCGTACACACCATTCATGTCGCGCGCTCATGGGAACGATATGCCGAAATTGCGGCTGAAATGGGGCTCGTCGCCATTCCCTATGGCTCCGGACAGCATCGACGGATCCATCAAATGGCCTTGGTTTACCTCTTCGCACCATCAAGCCAGGTCTATACGTGCCCACTCGCCATGACCGATGGATGTGCACAAAGCCTCACTTTACTTGCACAAAATAATCCCTCTGCAGCATCTCTCGCAGAAGATGTCCTTCCACGTTTGATCCATCGTGATCCCCAACAAGCATGGACATCAGGCCAATGGATGACAGAACGCACTGGAGGCTCTGACGTAGGCCTAACGCAAACCACAGCGCAATGCATCGATGGAATATGGTATTTAACTGGCAACAAATGGTTTACGTCCGCAGTAACAGCAAACGTTGCCCTCACACTTGCACGTCCTGTTGGAAACCCCGAAGGCGGCAAAGGCCTTGCGCTATTCCTCGTCCAACTGCGTGATAAAAACGGTTTTCTACAAAACATTCATGTCAGCCGACTTAAAGACAAGCTTGGGACAAGACACGTCCCCACTGCCGAACTTGAACTTGATGGAACGCCCGCAATGTTGGTTGCAGAACCACACAATGGTGTTCGCAACATGAGCCACATGCTCAATGTCACACGCCTGTGGAATGCCATATGTTCGATATCTAGCATGCGACGAGGACTTGATCTGGCCAACGATTATGCAAAAAAACGTGTCGCCTTTGGTGCACCGCTTTGTGAGAAGCCATTGCATCGCGAAACACTTGATGATCTTGAAGCACAATGGGAAGGTGCATTTCATTTGGCATTTTTTGCGGCCGACCAACTCGAACAATTAAATGCCGGTGATTTACCCCCTGCACACGCAGCAGCAGTGCGCGCCATCATGCCTCTTACAAAATTACTTACAGGAAAAATGGCAGTAAGCCATGCAAGCGAAGTTCTCGAATGTTTTGGCGGCGCAGGCTATATTGAGGATACAGGATTACCTGAATTACTGCGCGATGCCCAAGTTCTTCCTATCTGGGAAGGAACAACCAATGTGCTGTCTCTCGAATTGCTCCGGGGCCTTACAACCGCAGGCGGAATGGAAACATTGGTCAGCATGATCAAACAGCGTTTGGCACCTTTCGCACATACCCCATTTGCATCGATCTGCGAAACATGGCTAGCTTGTGCATGTGCCTGGTGGAATACCACAGCCAGCCATCCTGCGAAGCGCGAAGCCCATGCACGGCGGTTCGCGATGCATCTTGGCCATAGCCTTATGATGGCCTGCATGCTCGAACACGCATCATGGGAAACAGATCGATTGATGCGTGATCGCACCCTCGCAAACGCCACGAGATTGGCTGAACGCGGCGCAGGACCACAACCGTGAAAGGATGGCGATGCGCATATCGTGCGAAACTTCCAATATATTGTTCGCTCGTGGACACGATTTTAGCCAACCCTCCCCAACAGGAGATCCCAATCTAGATATTCAACTTAATCGCTACGAAGTTGAGACGTCACGCAGATCCGAATACGCAACCCCACCACCAACACCTTCAGCCCTAGCGCAACCTCGCAGTGAAGCATCAAATATTTTGTACGTCCGTGCGCATGACTTCAGCACATCATCGCGAAATAACCACATGTGGGATCCAACTTTAGACATCGCGCTCGACCGATACGCCGCTGAAGCATCACGAGTCGAAACATCGGCACGTACACAAGAAAACACAAGTACCACTTTACAGCCGGCAACCTACGATGATGGTTTTCACAAAAATTGGTCAGAAGAAGACAAATTATTTTGTTAAAAGCCTAGCTGAGAACTTAGGCCGCTTTCACAGCATCTTCTGCAAATCCATCCAACTGATTGGGCCTTGATTTTGCCTCAGGTTTGGCATTCCAAATCCGCATCGCCAAAAAAAAACCTAAAATCGCCATCGGCAACATGGCCATGGGCCACACTTTCCAGGCAAGCGCATCTTTTGCAAGAGGACCTGAAGGAAGAATATAGCCCAGCACCAAAGATTGAAATGCTGTGCCCAAATAGACAAAACCGTCGATCATACCAACCGCAACACCCACATTTTTTCGCCCACCAAAATCCATGCTTGCTGTACCAGAAAGCATACCATGCACACCGATAATGCACATAGACATTCCCACAACGATCCACCCCAGCATCACCGAATCCAGCGCAAAAAAACAGGCAGCAGATCCAGCAACCATAAGAAAATACAACACCGCCGACACCGGTCCCCTGCGCGATTGGAAAAGGCGATCTGAAATTGTACCCGCCAGTACCCCTCCTAAAATGCCTGCCATGCAAAGCATCATTCCCCAGTGTTTTGCAACAAAACTCCCCATAATGCCTGTTTCTTTGGCGAATACGATGTACCAGTGCATAATGGCGTTTCGTAAAAATCCACTGCAAAATTCAACCAAGGCAATGGTTAAAATCACTGGATTATTAAGCATCTTCTTCGCTATCGTCAAAGCTGATAGTACTTGGCCATCATCACTCGACGATGCATCAGCCGTATCAAGATCAGGAAAACCCGCTGCAACAGGGCTATCCTTCACCATAATTCTGTTGACCCCAAAAGCACACGTAAGCAAAACCGCTGGCGTATAAAATACCCACCAGAGATCTGCATGATCTACAATCATCTGCCCCAGATCAAAGGCAAAATAGATCCCCAACGATATCAAAATACCAAACACACCCCCAAAAACGCCGCGCTCTTTAAGATGAAACCAATGGGCATTCACCTTCACAATTGAAACAGCACCAAAGCTTTGGAAATACATATTGACCGCGTAAAGTATCGAGTAGGTCAACACGCGGCGTGAGGAAAGAAGTTCTACGCCAATTCCACTGTCAGAAGAAACCAATAGATAGGTTACAAATCCGAGTAAACCATTTGCAACTGCTGACCCACTCGTTGCAAGTAACATTGCACGCTTTCCACCAAGTGCATCGGTCAGAGGCCCATTGATTACAAATGCACAGCCATACGTAAGTGTCCCCCAGAAAAATATGGTCCCAAAATCCGCTTTGGTCATCAGATCGCCAAGCGCATTTTTGCTCACAGTTAAATTGTAGCGGCCCATATAGAGAAGCGCATAGGTGAGGCCCAGTGGTAACCAATTCGCAACACGTCGACGCAAAAATGCCGATGAATGACCTAGTTTTTGAGAAGGAAGCCGCATCACAACAAGTGCGACGACAACCAAAAGCAAAGCGATTGGTAAAAAGGCCTCGCCCGCTTTATACAATAAATCCAAAATCGATGATGTGTTGCTTTGCATAGGATCCCCCGCAAACACGTCTAGCAAGGGATCGGCGGGGTAGGTCAAGACAATCGTAACGACATCACCAATGCATCCTCATCAGGGTTCGCGTAATAAAGGCTACGCCATGCAATTTCGACAAACCCTGCGCTCAGATAAAGAGACCGAGCCGCGGTATTTGACACACGTACTTCAAGAAGGATCTCGTGTGCACCGTTTTCACAAAGGTTTTTCAGCATAGATTTTAATAATAGCCGTGCAATCCCTCTACGGTGCCATGCGGGAGCAACAGCCAACATCGTAATTTCAGCAACTTCAAATGCTTGACGCCAAAAGATCACCCCTACAGTGCACCCATCGATCCGTGCTGCCAAACCACGGGCCGTCTTTGCAGTAAGCTCTTCCATATACTGACGTTCATTCCATCCCGTATCCGTCAATAAAATGGAGAACACGTCATCATACGTACAATCTGCGATATTGATATTCACGGCCCACTCATTCGCGTGAGTGGCTCCAATACTCCACCCCGGCCCATCATCAAAATAGAGGCAGATGAACGAATCTGTGCAAGCCAATGCTCAAGGCGCTTGGCACGCACATCAGAACTCTTTGTCTCGGCTCCAAACTGTTTAGCCAAAAACATTTCATTGCGTAAATCGCGTCGAAAAATATCTCGGACGCGCGCCTCACCTATTCCAAATTTACGAAGAAAATCCTCATAAGAATCTTGAGTGGGAAATTTTGAATGCAAACCCTGAATTGACTGATCAATGGCGAGCTCACTCGGATCTTCAGCCCCATAACGACGGGCCTGATCTGCAAGTAATAGCTGTGTGATCAAATAATCTCGAAGAAAACGAACGACAAGATCTCTAGAGTCCTCATTCATTGCGACCGCTTCACCCGCACGCATAGCCAGCGCAAGGCGAAACTCCATAACCAACTCGCTTTGCGTAATGGGATCGCCCTCAACCACCGCCACTACACGATCTAAGAGTGGTCCATGAACCCCAGCAACAAGAACAGGCCATAGTAAGAAAAAACCCATAAGGGATCTCCTCACCCTTATGTCCACTTTCTAACCTCAAGCAAACGCTTACGCAATTCGACAATGCCCAGACCCGATTGACTAGAAACCGCTAAGCTGCACCCTGGTGCAATATCCAAGCTGCTCTCAATTTGCCGAACATGGTGCAATAAACGATTTTTTGGCACTTGATCGGCTTTTGTACATACCACCAAGACAGGGGTACTGGTCTCTAGAACAACTTGCATCACACCGCGATCAAGCGAAGAGACATCTTCACGGCGAATATCAACGAGGAGAACCATCGCGCTTGCACGATGACTCCCTAAATAGGCGCGAAGCACGGCCTGCATCTCCGACAAATCTTTACGACCTGCCTTTGCATAACCATACCCAGGCAAGTCAACAAGTGCAACTTGATCCTGCCATAGAAATTGATTCATAAGACGGGTTCGTCCAGGCGTACGTGATACGCGAACGAGAGCATGGGTTCCCATAATTGAATTTAACAAGGAACTCTTACCAACATTCGAGCGGCCGATAAAACCTACCTCAGCATCGCCCACATCGTGAAGATGCTCTGGGCCCGATCCACTAACAACAAATGATGCTTTCACGGGTTCTCCGCCCCTATCAATAGACTGCGCGATCCCCTGGAGCAGCTATATTACTCGTTGACAGCAATGCCAGGCAGGCTTGCAAGAAGTGGTCCTTCTCGCTCTTCCATGGTCATCAGGTATTCTTCATCAGCTTCCAGTAATTCAGGATCGACAACAGCATTCAACTTGCTATAGCCCGTAAGTCCCGTACCAGCTGGAATCAAACGACCCATAATGACGTTTTCTTTAAGACCGGCCAAATAATCCACACGGCCTGCCAATGCAGCTTCCGTAAGAACTTTGGTAGTCTCTTGAAATGACGATGCAGAAATAAAGGACTCCGTTGACAACGACGCCTTCGTGATCCCAAGTAACATCGGTTCACCGATCGCTGGTCGGCCCCCCGCCTGCATCACACGTTCGTTTTCTTCCCCGAATATTCCTTTTTCAACATGCTCATCCATGAGGAATATGGTGTCTCCCACATCCTTCACACGCACACGACGCAACATTTGACGCACAATGGTTTCAATATGTTTGTCATTAATGCGAACACCTTGCAGACGATATACTTCCTGAATTTCATCGACGAGATAACGACCCAATTGCTTCTCGCCCATAACACGTAAAATATCATGAGGATTGGCAGCACCGTCCATAAGTGCTTCACCTGCGCGCACACGATCACCTTCTTGAACCGTAAGATGGCGACCTTTAGGAACCAAGTATTCGGCAGGATCGCCCACATCAGGAACAACCACTACTTTTCGCTTGCCCTTCGCGTCCTTGCCAAAACGAACCACACCATCAATTTCTGAAATCATGGCATGATCTTTGGGTTTTCGCGCTTCTAAAAGCTCTGCAACGCGTGGCAAGCCACCTGTAATATCTTTATCCTTGGTCGTTTCACGTGGTATCCTGGCGATAACATCACCGGCCTCAACATGGACGCCTTCGTTTCCAGCGATATTCGTTCCGATCGGCAAGAAATACCGTGCCTCGTTCTCCGAATTGGGGATCCGAACAGTTGTCCCATCTGGATTTTTAATCGAAATACGTGGTCGGGTATCTTTATCTTTTGATTCTACAACACGCTTACGTGACAACCCCGTCACTTCATCGAGTTGTTCAATCATCGTAACGCCTTCAATAACGTCACCGTATTTAACAGTACCTGCCACTTCAGTGAGAATTGGCACGGCAAAAGGATCCCATTCACAAATGGTCTCGCCCGCTTTAACTGCACCACCATTTACAATTTTAAGGTGAGCACCATAATTGATGCTGTATCGCTCGCGCTCACGTTCACCTTCGTCCATCACCGCAACTTCACCATTGCGATTCATCACGATAATTGTGCCGTCAGCCTTCGTTACAGTATTGAGATCTAAATATCGAACGATACCGTTTCCACGCGCTTCGAGCGTTGATTGGATCGCTTTACCTGAAGCAATACCACCAATATGGAACGTACGCATAGTCAGCTGTGTTCCAGGTTCACCAATAGATTGTGCTCCAATAACGCCCACAGCTTCGCCGATATTAACCTTGTGCCCACGCGCAAGATCACGCCCGTAACACTCGATACACATACCACGACGAGCCTGACAGGTCAGCGGCGAACGTACGCGTACATGACGGATCGGAGAATCATTGATCGCAATAACTTTACGTTCATCGATCTCTTCTGCAGCAGCCACAATCACTTCATCTGTATGCGGATGAATAATATCATCCAAAGCCACACGACCAAGGATGCGATCTCCCAAAGGCTCAATAATCTCACCTGCTTCAATGAGCGGCTCAATATCGATACCATCAAGGGTTCCACAGTCAAACTCGGTAACCACGGTGTCTTGGGCAACATCCACGAGACGTCTGGTCAAATAACCCGAATTCGCGGTTTTCAACGCAGTATCTGCGAGCCCCTTACGGGCACCGTGCGTAGATATGAAGTATTGAAGTACGCTTAACCCCTCACGGAAATTGGAAGTAATTGGCGTTTCAATAATTTCACCCGAAGGCTTGGCCATAAGGCCTCGCATACCTGCAAGCTGCTTGATTTGCTGGCGTGATCCACGCGCACCAGAATCCGCCATAATATAAATAGGGTTAAAGGATGGGACAGACTTTTCAACCCCATCTTCATCACGAATAATTTCGGAGCCGATTTCATTCATCAGCTCGCCTTCAAGTTCCTCGGCCACACGCGACCAAATATCAATAACCTTATTGTATCGTTCACCGTCAGTAATAAGACCTTCGGTATACTGATTTTCAATCTCGTGAACTTGCCCCTGCGCCCAATCAACAAATGACTGCTTCTTCGCTGGAATACGCATATCATGGATAGAAATCGATATTCCCGCCATGGTTGCATGTCGATATCCAACAGTTCTCAAATGGTCAGCTAATAACACTGTCGCTTTTTGGCCACAGCGTCGATAACACTGATCTATCAGATCACCCAGCGTCCGCTTATCCATGACGCGGTTAAGCAAGGAAAACGGTAGACCTTCCGGCATAATTCCGTACAAAATAATTCGACCTGTAGTCGTCTTGATACGCTCACCTTTGATACGACATTCAATAGATGCCTGTAGATCTAAAACACCATGGTCATAGGCGGCTTGCACCTCATCAGGCCCCGAAAAGTGCATTCCGGTGCCTTTTGCACCAGATTTTTCTCGAGTCATATAATAGCAGCCAAGAACGATATCCTGGCTGGGGACAATAATCGGTTTTCCGTGAGCTGGACTGAGAATGTTGTTTGTTGACATCATCAGAACACGTGCTTCAAGCTGTGCCTCAACCGATAATGGCACATGCACTGCCATTTGATCACCGTCAAAGTCGGCATTGAATGCGGTACAAACCAGAGGATGCAGCTGTATTGCCTTGCCTTCGATTAAGACAGGTTCAAATGCCTGCATACCAAGTCGGTGCAATGTGGGTGCACGATTAAGCAAAACAGGATGCTCACGAATAACCTCATCCAGGATATCCCAAACTTCCGCTTTCTCTTTTTCCACCATTTTTTTCGCACTTTTAATGGTGGTCACATAGCCGCGTTCCTCAAGCTTATTATAAATAAATGGCTTGAAAAGCTCGATCGCCATTACCTTAGGAATACCGCACTGATGTAGCTTGAGCTCGGGTCCTACTACAATGACAGATCGCGCACTATAATCGACGCGTTTACCAAGCAGATTTTGACGAAATCGCCCTTGCTTCCCTTTGATCATATCAGAGAGAGATTTTAACGGACGACGGCTAGGACCAGTAATACTTTTGCCACGACGTCCATTATCAAAAAGTGCGTCAACCGCCTCCTGCAACATCCGCTTTTCATTGCGAATAATGATTTCAGGCGCATTAAGCTCCTGGAGTCGCTTTAATCGATTGTTTCGATTAATCACACGACGATACAGATCATTGAGATCCGAAGTAGCAAAACGGCCACCATCAAGTGGCACCAATGGACGAAGATCAGGTGGAAGCACAGGAATCACTTCTAGCATCATATTTTCAGGGCGATTTCCTGACGAGCGAAGCGCTTCTGACACCTTTAAACGCTTGGCCAACTTCTTTCGCTTGGCTTCAGAGCTTGTACCAACCATCTCTCCACGCAGCTGTAGGCAAAGCGCTTCGATATCAACAACCTTCAGCAGATCTCGAATGGCTTCACCACCCATATCAGCACCAAAGCCCTCAGGGCCATGTTGCTCTTCCAGCTGTTGGTAATCATCTTCGGTAAGCAATTGTCCTAGAGGCAAATCCGTTTTGCCAGGATCCGTCACCACATAGGCTTCGCAATACAATACTTTCTCAAGTTCCTTGAGAGTAAGATCAAGCACCGCACCAATGCGTGACGGCAACGAACGAAGAAACCAGATATGCGCAACAGGCGTAGCCAACACAATGTGTCCCATCCGCTCACGTCGCACTTTCGACTGAATAACTTCGACACCGCATTTTTCACACACGATACCGCGGTGCTTCATGCGCTTGTATTTGCCACAATTACATTCGTAATCTTTAACTGGCCCAAAAATCTTGGCGCAAAACAAACCATCACGCTCAGGCTTGAAGGTGCGATAGTTAATGGTCTCCGGCTTTTTTACCTCGCCATGAGACCACTCACGAATTTTTTCAGGACTCGCCACCGAAACTTTGATCGCATCAAAATCCTGTGACTCAGCTGGCTTTTCCAAAAATGAGAAGATGTCCTTCACCTGACAACTCCATTGTCTGCGCTTTGCGCATCACGTGAAAACCAATGAATTTGCAACAATGCGGTACTCTATGACGCCGTCATATTTCCGTCGGTGTTGATCATCTCCACATCCAAACACAACGCTTGAAGTTCTTTTGTAAGAACTCTAAACGATTCAGGAATACCGCACTCAAGCACATTCTCACCTTTAACAATTGCTTCGTACATACGAGTACGCCCCTGAACATCATCTGACTTAACAGTCAAAAATTCTTGCAGTGCATATGCTGCACCATAGGCTTCCATAGCCCAAACTTCCATTTCACCTAAACGCTGACCACCAAACTGTGCTTTTCCACCCAGGGGCTGCTGTGTCACCAGCGAATACGGCCCAATAGAGCGTGCATGGATTTTATCATCAACAAGGTGATGCAACTTAAGCATATACAACACGCCTACGGTCACATCCTGATCAAATGGATCACCCGTACGCCCATCAAATAGCACCGTTTGACCACGACGAGGCAGACCCGCCCGTGCCAAAATTTCACAGATTTCATCCTCACTAGCGCCTTCAAAAACAGGCGTAGCGAAATGAACACCCCCAGAAACCTTACGCGCCAATTTAACAATATCGTCATCCGATAACTTTCGGATGAGCGCAACGAGATGCGGCTCATCGTAAAATCGCAAAAGCATTTCACGAATTTGCGAGGATCCAAAGTTACGATCAACGTAACTCTGCAATATCTCGCCCGCCCGTTTTGCACCCCAGCCAAGGTGTGTTTCCAAGATCTGTCCGACGTTCATTCGGCTTGGAACCCCCAAGGGATTGAGCACAATGTCCACCGGTGTTCCGTCCGCCAGATATGGCATATCCTCAATAGGCAAGATACGACTTATGACACCTTTGTTGCCGTGGCGTCCCGCCATCTTATCACCAACCTGCAGCTTTCGCTTGATGGCGATATAGACCTTGACCATTTTGATAACACCAGGAGCAAGCTCATCGCCTTTTTTCAAACGCGCGATCTTTTCCCCAAATGTAACTCTCACCAATGCGACACGTTCTTCTTGGGACTTAAGTATATCGACAACTTTCGTTTCAATTGCCGAGTCGCCAACAAGTACATCCACCAAAAATTTATCGCGTACAGACTCGAGAAGCTGATCAGTAATCACATCGCCTTTTTGAGCAAGTATCTGACCCTTGTTATCCACGATACGCGCAGTGAGTGCGCGCCCTAACAACAAGCCTCTGATTCGATCACGTGCACTGTCCTTGATAATACGAATTTCATCGTTTTGATCTTTGAGAAACCGTGCTTCTTTCTCATCTTCGATGGCCTGTGCACGCTCATCTTTTTCAATGCCCTTACGTGCAAAGACTTGCGCACCAATAATTGTTCCCTGAACGCCAGGCGGTACACGAAGTGAAGTATCACGTACATCACCAGCCTTCTCACCGAAGATCGCGCGTAACAATTTCTCTTCTGGCGAAAGTTGCGTTTCACCCTTAGGCGTAATCTTGCCAACAAGAATATCACCCGAAGAGACCTCAGCGCCCATTCTTACAATGCCCGCTTCGTCCAAATCCTTGAGTGCTTCTTCCCCCACGTTGGGAATATCACGGGTAATTTCTTCTTTGCCCAACTTAGTATCACGGGCAACACATTCATATTCTTCAATATGAAGTGATGTATACATATCTTCTTTAGCAACTCGTTCCGAAATAAGAATCGAATCCTCGAAGTTATAACCACCCCATGGCATGAAAGCGACAAGTAGATTTCGTCCAAGTGCAAGCTCACCATGATCCGTTGCAGGTCCATCGGCAATGCAATCGCCAACTTCAACACGATCACCAGGACGCACAATGGGCTTCTGGTTGATACATGTATCTTGATTGGAACGCTGGAACTTCACCAAATTATAAATATCGACTTCATGAGCAACATCCGTATTATCATCTACAGCATCTGTTTTGATAACAATTCGTGTCGCATCCACAGCCGCAACAGTTCCAGACCTGCGTGCAGTAACTGTCACACCCGAATCGAGTGCAACATGTTTCTCCATGCCAGTCCCAACCAATGGGGCTTCTGTACGCAACAACGGCACTGCTTGCCGTTGCATGTTCGAGCCCATCAATGCACGATTAGCATCATCATTCTCTAAAAACGGAATGAGTGATGTCGCCACGGAAACAAGTTGCTTAGGAGAAACGTCCATCAAGGTTACGTCTTCCCGTCGTGACATAACCGTATCACCAGCATGGCGTACCGCCACCATCTCATTTGTGAATGCGCCAAGTGCATCAAGCGGCGCATTGGCCTGTGCAATGACATGCTGCTCTTCTTGCAACGCTGAGAAGAACTCGACCCGATCGGTAACTCTTCCCTCTTCGACACGACGATATGGTGTCTCAACAAAACCATATTCATTAACTCGTGCAAATGTTGCCAGTGAGGCGATCAACCCAATATTTGGCCCTTCAGGAGTTTCAATAGGACAGATACGACCGTAGTGCGTAGGATGAACGTCGCGAACCTCAAAACCCGCACGTTCACGGGTCAGACCACCTGGCCCAAGCGCGGAGAGACGGCGCTTATGTGTTACCTCACTGAGAGGATTGGTCTGATCCATGAACTGAGACAATTGCGAAGAACCAAAAAACTCTTTAAGCACTGCTGAGACAGGCTTTGCATTCATAAGGTCATGAGGCATGAGGGTTTCAATCTCTTGCAAGCTCATGCGTTCACGTATCGCACGCTCCATGCGCACCAAGCCCACACGAAACTGATTTTCCAGTAATTCGCCTACTGCACGTACACGACGATTTCCCAAATGGTCGATATCATCAACCTGACCTCGCCCGTTTTTCAGCTCAAGCAGATAGCGAACAACCTCCATTATGTCTTGTTTTGTAAGAACTGTATTCTCTATTGGCTCTTCCAAACCAAACTTATGATTCAGCTTTAACCGACCTACACGCGAAAGATCATATCTCTCAGGATTGAAAAATAAATTTCCAAAGAGTGAGCGTGCCGTTTCGATCGTTGGTGGATCACCTGGACGAAGACGTCGGTAAATCTCTAGAACAGCCTCATCTTCAGTCTCAACCTTGTCAACCAAAAGCGTATCGCGAAGATAGGATCCAACATTGAGACCATCAATAAATAGGATTTTAAAATCTTGGATTCCCGAATCAAGAAGCAATTTAAGCTTTTCTTGCGTGACGGTTTCATTGACTTCCAATAAAACTTCACCGGTTGCTGGATTTACAACATCGCCAGCACTCACGCTTCCGAGTACTTCCTCTTCGTCTAGCCCAATCCGCTCAATACCCGCGCTTTGGATCTGACGAATTGCCGATCTCGTAAACTTTCTGTTTTTGCGAACAATAATTTGTCCGCTTTCTGGATCTTTAAGATTTCGCGTAGCACGTTGGCCAAGCAACAAGTCAATATTTACCGATTTTTCGTATTTATCTTTTCCAAGCAAAAAAACGGTTTCTGTATCATAAAAATAATCAAGTAACTCCTGGGTATTGTATCCTAGCGCACGCAAAAGAACCGTTGCTGGCAACTTTCTGCGACGATCAATACGAACATTCAAAATATCTTTCGTGTCAAATTCTAAATCTAACCACGATCCACGATTCGGAATAATTCGCGCACTATGCAACAGTTTCCCAGATGAAGCCGACTTGGTTTTATCTTGATTTACAAAGAAAAAAGCTCCTGGGCTTCGATGTAACTGAGATACGATGACCCGCTCCGTACCGTTCACAATAAAAGTACCGTGATCGGTCATCAGCGGAATTTCGCCAAAATAAACATCCTGTTCTTTGACAGATCGGATGTGCTGCTCGCCCGTTAATTCATCTTTTTCCCAGACAATTAACCTGACCGATACCTTCATCGGTGCAGCATAAGTCATACCACGTTGATGACACTCATCGACGTCGTACTTGGGCCTATCGACCTCATATTTCACAAAGTCCAACGACGCCGTGTCGTTAAAATCTTTGATAGGAAATACACGCCGAAACACAGCCTGAAGACCGGTATCCTCTCTTCCCATAGGATCAACATCAAGCTGCAGAAATTTTTCATAACTGCTGCGTTGAATAGAAATCAAATTGGGGAGGTCGATCAGACTTCTTATTTTGCCGAAGCCCTTCCGAATACGGAAGTTGTCTTGGATCTGCGAAGCCATGTTTCTAAATTGCTCCGTTGCTGGTGGTTCGGAAGCACACGTTCAATACCAATAAGAACTTTGCTCAAACTGCCTTGTTACATGAAGACACTTAACGCAAAGACACCAAACAATGCCGGACACTATTTATCCGGACCATTGGTTTCAACACAACAATTTGAACGCACACCATCCAAAAGGATATAATGCCTTGAATTCACTCCGTCTTTCTTCTTTTAGAAATCCAAATACTCTGGGAGATCTAAAAAAAAGACTTCGTGACTTAACTAAGCTTTAATCTCAACTTTTGCGCCAGCGGCCTCAAGCTTTTTCTTGAGATCCTCTGCGTCATCACGCGAGATAGCTTCTTTGACTGTTTTGGGCGCACCTTCTACCAAGTCTTTGGCTTCTTTCAAACCAAGTCCTGTAGCTGTACGTACCTCTTTGATCACCTTGATTTTCTCTGCGCCGGCATCCACAAGAATTACATTGAATTCTGTGGGTTCTTCTACTGCTTCAGCAGCAGAAGCACCAGCCGCAGGGCCAGCTGCCATCATAACACCGCCAGCCGCAGCCTCAAGGCCATACTCACTCTTAAGATAGTCGCCCAATTCTTTCGCCTGCAAAAGCGAAAGAGCGACAATCTTATCACCAAGGTCCTTAACGCCTGAGCTCCAGTTCTGTGTTGCTTCTGTCATAACAAGCTCCTGATACTCCCCAAACAAAATTAAATAACCGACTCAATTTGCAAAGTGCAGATAAGCGGGCGACGATTACGCGTCCCCCTGCTCCTTCATTTCGACCAGCTTGTCAATAGCACCAACGATTTTCCCTGCAGGTGTCTTGATTTGTCCCAAAACATTTCGTCCAGGACTCAAGGCCAAGAGAAGGATCGACGCCTGAAGCTCTGATTTACCTGGCATTTTAGAAAGTGCCAACGCCTCTTTGGCGTTAAGACTATTGCCCTCAAGGATGCCTCCCTTGATCTTTAAATGCTCGCATTCCGCAGCAAAATCACAAGTGATCTTCGCAACGCGAACTGGATCGTCAAAGCCCAGAACCACCCCTGTAGGAGTTCCATGAAGAACCCCGAATGAATCTTTAATTGAACAATCATTAAGAACACGTTTCATCAGCGTATTTTTAACAACTGTATATTTAAGATCAGCAGCACGCACTTTTCGTCTAAAGTTCTCAACAGTTTCGACGTTAAGGCCTGTAAAATCTACAAACATTGCAGCAGCAGCCGAGGTGATCTCCCCGGTCATGGTCGAAACAAACTGATCTTTTTCCTGTCGATTCATGGTCGATTACCCCTTTGCTCCAGCACTGGCCATACTTCCTAAGTCAATTTTAAGCCCAGGCCCCATCGTGCTCGAGATTGTAATACCCTGAACATATGTGCCCTTCGCCGTTTGGGGCTTGAGCTTCATGACCTGATCCAGAAGAACAGAAAAATTCTCTTCCAAACCCTTAACAGAAAAGCTTACTTTTCCGATAGCAACGTGAACAATACCCGCTTTTTCAGCACGGAATTCAACACGACCCGCTTTTTCTTCACGAACTGCGCGTGTCACATCTTGCGTCACAGTGCCAACTTTAGGGTTTGGCATCAAACCACGGGGACCTAGAATTTTCGCGATCTGTCCAATCTTAGGCATCATATCGGGTGTCGCTATCGCCTTATCAAATTCAAGCCAGCCACCCTTTATCTTTTCGATAATTTCATCTGCACCTACAATATCTGCACCTGCAGCACGGGCTTCATCAGCCTTTTCACCCTTGGCGAAAACCAAAATGATGGTCTTTTTTCCTGTGCCGTGTGGCATACTTGCCACGCCACGAACCATCTGATCAGATTTTTTAGGATCCACGCCCAATCGAAGAGCAACATCTATGGATTCGTCGAACTTAGCACTTTTAAAAGACTTCAAAAGAGTAAGAGCTTCTTCGACTGAATAACGTTTGACAGCATCAAATTTACCTGCATTTTCCAATGCACGTTTTCCGGCTTTAGACATCAAAATACTCCATGCAGTACAAACGATCATTCATCATGATCTCCTGCGGTCAAACACCTAGGCTTGCTTGGCAGAAATCTCAAGCCCCATACTTTTTGCTGTTCCAATAATCATATTCATGGCACCCTGAAGGTCTTTCGCGTTAAGATCAACCATTTTTCTTTTGGCGACCTCTTCGATCTGGGCCATCGTAACCGTTCCAACTTTTTGCTTATTCGGCTCTTTAGAACCTGCGCCCGGTTTTTTACTAACCTTCATCCCAGTGATCTGCTTCAGCAGAATAGACACAGGAGGCGTACGCGTTTCAAACGTAAAAGAACGATCCGAATAAACGGTGATAATCACTGGAATTATCATCCCAGATGCCGTTTCGGCCTGTGTTCGGGCGTTGAATTCTTTGCAGAATCCCATAATATTCACACCATGCTGCCCAAGCGCTGGTCCAATAGGTGGTGATGGATTCGCCTTACCAGCCGGGACCTGAAGCTTAATTTTACCAACGATTTTCTTTGCCATCGCACAACCCTCACATGAAGTGATCAGTTATTTGGGAGATAAAGCCCGAACCAACCACAGGCGCCTATGTTCTTTCGATTTGTATAAAATCCAACTCAAGCGGTGTTGATCTTCCAAAAATAGAAACAAGCACACGCGCCTTGCCCTTATCTGGGTTAACCGCTTCTATCACACCATTAAAGTTTGCGAAGGGGCCATCAACCACTCGGACGTTATCACCATCAACAAATTGAATCGATGGTTGGGCTTTAAGCGTCCCTTCATCGATCTCTTTTGTGAGCCTTTGCACTTCACGCTCTGGAATACTGGGTGGTTCTGTTGTGCCACCCACAAATCCACTGATTTTTGGCGTAGATCTCACGATATGCCAGGTTCGCTCGTTTAGTTCCATCTGAACGAGCATGTAGCCTGGAAAAAATTTACGTTTAACAGAACGCCGTTGGCCGTTCTTATTCAGCTCAACAACATCTTCCGATGGCACCAATATTTCACCGAACATCTCCTGCAAACCAGCCCTGCGTATTTTTTCTTCCAGCGAACTTTTCGCACGATTTTCCGAACCTGAATGTGTATGAACAACGTACCATTTCAGATTAGAATTAGCAGGGACGTCCCCTACAGGATGGTCTGCTGAAGCAGAAGAATCCGCAGCCGACTCTTCGATTACCGTATCATTTGGTTTCTCAGAATCCATAACCACGTCTCTCCGCACACAAACAAAGCGAAATCAGGGGGTTTCAAGCACTACTAAGAAGCCAATTGGTTATCCAAAGCCATAGCGCGTCTAAAACACCTAGATAAGCCGAACAAATCAGCACAGTTACAACCACAGAAAGCGTAGAATCGGCTGTTTCTTTCCGGGCGGGCCATGTGACCCGACCTAACTCATCAGCGACTTCGCCAATGAGTAGGTTTACTCTCGGATTGAAAAAACACGTCAAAACACCAACAAGACCGGTACCATACCCCAAAGCAACACTTAGTGGCAACTCCCTAATGCCAAGAAGAGCTGGATCATACCAGGCAAAATAGTCCCACAACCATTTAAAACCATGAGCGCACACCATTGACACAACCAGCATCAAAGAAAGCACGCCAACAACGATGTACCTCTGTCGTGATTGCATCGTTCATCCTCCCCAAATAAACACATGGCAGGCCAGGAGGGACTCGAACCCACAGCATACGGTTTTGGAGACCGTCGCTCTACCAATTGGAGCTACTGGCCTGTACGAGAAAACGTCATACCGAGCACCGATGGTTAACGCAATCTCTAATTAACTATTGTTTCTCAGCCAAGTAACGAAGATCATTTGATTTTCGCTTCTTTGTGACTCATGTGTTTACGGCACCATGGGCAAAACTTGCTAAAAGCAAGTTTATCCGTTGTTTTTTTGCGATTCTTTGTCGATGTGTAATTTTTTCGTTTACACTCTTCACATTGAAGCGCAATCAAATCTCGACCCGACGCCATGTGTTACTCCACGATCTCAGTCACCACGCCGGCGCCAACTGTACGGCCACCTTCGCGGATTGCAAACCGAAGCTCGGTTTCCATACCAATCGGTGAAATCAATTCAACATCCATTCCAATATTGTCACCAGGCATAACCATCTCGGTTCCTTCAGGAAGCTTGATGCTGCCAGTCACATCCGTTGTACGGAAGTAAAACTGAGGACGATAGTTATTGAAGAACGGTGTATGACGACCGCCCTCTTCTTTGGTAAGAACATATACTTCGCACTTAAACTTGCTGTGCGGTTTGATTGAGCCCGGCTTAGCAAGAACCTGGCCGCGTTCGATTTCTTCTCGCTTGGTACCACGAAGCAAGCAACCTACGTTGTCACCTGCTTGGCCTTGGTCAAGAAGCTTGCGAAACATTTCAACACCAGTGACAATGGTCTTAATCGTTGGACGCAGGCCCTCGATTTCAACTTCTTCACCAACTGTGATAATTCCGCGTTCGAT
>SXGR01022368.1_pt1 | contig 97776 bp, 88 predicted proteins | sample 3174711 | NCBI WGS metagenome assembly SXGR01 (sample SAMN11356860, study PRJNA531348) | freshwater metagenome | isolation source: freshwater sample F1-60 | place: China: Fuxian Lake, Yuxi | collected 2017-12-25 | reverse complement strand
GCTAAAAATTATATTATATGAAGATTTTTTTTTAAGTTTGTTTTATCATTTATATATTGATAATAAAGTAAAAAATATTGATGAATTTATAAATTTATTTAACAATACTAATAATGATGAGTACTTAACTATAAAAAAATTACTATATATATTTAATGAAGGAAAATATAATGATATTTTAAAGAAGTTACAGTGTTATTATTATTTATATATACTAAATAATGGTAATATAATGAATATTAAATATATAAAAAATGATTATGAATTTTATTTTTATGTCGTAATAGATTTATTTTACTTAAGGAAAGTAGATACATTATTTAATCATTCTATTTTTATTAACTCGAATCAGGTTTAATTAACTTTAAATTATTTAATGTTGGCTTAATTATATTAGCGCAAAATATAATCTCTATATTTTGTTCAATAGAAGATTCCCATTCAAGATAAAGATCATTATTTGATGTTAAATCTAATATTGATCTTTCACAATTAATACCCGTTGATTCTCCGATATAATAAGAATATAAGAAATCATCTTCAGATGATTGCGCTGTTGTTTGTTTAGTTGATAGATAATTCGAATAATATTCGCAAACCTTCTTAACAGTTAAATCTGTTGAATTAAGCGTGAATTTAATATTATCTATAATTTTACTCTGTTTATTATAAACAACATTATTTTGGCCAAGAATGTATGGATCATTCGGATTATCCAAATCAGATAATGCGAATGGTTCAACTTGATTCACGCGCTGAATATTACCAAATAAATGCCAATTATCATAACTATTATCTGATGGATTACGAAATCCAAAGAATATATGCGTTAATAAATTTCGCACATCAATTAATCTGTATCTATTAACACCAATAGTCATTTGATAATTAACGCGGATATTTAATGTGCGTGTAATCATTCTTATAGATGGTGCTCTTAATATCTCTGATGAGTTCGATAATGGAAGTTTTAATGTATTCAGTAATAATTTGATTGATCTTAATTTTGGCGCATTTTCATTATTCAATGCTGTTGTTGTATTTGTTAAAGGATCATACTTAAACCATATTTTATCAGCGTTTTCAAGTTTAAATTCTATTGTACCATCATATGAATCTTCATCTTGACGAATACTAAACACATTTCCAATATTATTACAGAATGAAAATATTAATGGTATAGTCATAATCAATGATGGATGATATGTTTTTCTTGTTTGATGGCCATTAAGTATTTTTTTTCTCTCACGTATTTGTAAATCAGGATAATATAAATATGCAGTTTGCTCAACTTCTTGCCCTATAGATAAATCAAATGATCTACGGCTATCTTCAGGTACATTAAATCGTCTATGGAATAATGCGCTATATGGAGTATATTTCTCATGTTCTATTTGATTCCACTTAAATGTAGTTTCATTAAATATTCGCAAACCCGGATAATCGCAACAAAAATATGATGGTGAAGTTCTTGCATTCAATCCCTGTGTGCCAATTGGATCAATCTCAACAACAGCGCAAATATCATGATAATAATCATTATAAATGGGTAATTTAAATATAACATTATCACCATACGATATATTCTCTAAATTTGTCTTTACTTCTAAAACTTCAGAAATATATTTCACGCATGTGCGTTTATATTCATTAATTGGTGGCATTAATAATGATGATTCATTTAAATCTGGTTTATTCGGCGTTTCCATAACAGATTTAGAAAAAATATATAATCCACTAGCAAGCTTACTTGATGTAGCTGATTTATCATTATATTTTTGTATAATCTCTGTTGATGTTGCCATATTTTGGATATGTGAAAAAAAATATATAATTTATATAATCACGTATTTTTGTAATAATAATTCTATTGATTTAAATAGCTTAATATCTCGTTTTCGCAAATATAATATTATTTCTGATCGTTTACATATTTGTTCTAACAAAGGCATATATATGTTTAACATAATAACGATCATTGTTAAACATGATTCGCAATTATGATTTACGCCAATATCTGTTTGATGAATACAATTTAACAATAATAATGTATCGATGAATTCTTTAACACTATTTATTTTTATGAATAATCCATAAAACTCTAACATAAATAATGCTTGTCTTGTATTAATCATATTATATTCGCGTATTTGTTTTAATGTTATCGTGCTATTCGGATCAATAACAACAATATCTATTCGCGATGATTTCTTATAATGATTATCAATGTTGTAAATATAATCATCATATAATTCATCGATATGTATAAATCCATTTCCATAATATTCACTTAAATCTTTAACAACTAATGATTTTATATTTGCATCATTAGTTGTTTTCATAAACGGTATCATTTTTGATATTATTTCACCATCATATTTCATTGCGCACATTAAACGCAACATATGAATCGATAAGCTATATTGATAAATATCATAATATCTTAACAATTCATCAATATCGCGCATGATTATAAATTTAGCATAATGCATATTTATTGTTCTATTAAACAGCATTGGAAATAATGTTCTATGCATATCCAAATTAGTAAAACGTTCACATGCTAAATATTTCTTAATATCGATTAATTCATATTTCCATAATATCTTTATCATTAATGCGCGATTTAAATCTGTATCCATTTTACTTATAAGATCTAATATTGTTTCATATGAATCAAAATATATATTATCTTTGTTCTGCGAAATATAACGAATTACAGAATTTATATGACATCCATGAATAAAGAAATCATATAAAGTATCATTATTAACAATACGCTTAAATGCTAACATATGTTATATATTTATTAATATTAAAGTTCATTTTTTTTATAAAACTCTTCTAATAATTGTTTGTATTCATCATACTTATCATTAATTTTATATATTTCGCTATATATAGTATGAATAATATCAAATAATGGTTTTTGCGTAATAATATGTACGCGATCAATATATTTTAATAATCGCACATCATTAAATCCACTCTTTGACAGAAATAATAAATGCCCAAAATGTAATTTTAACAAACTAGATAATGGATTCGCAAAAAAAGTTTCATCATCACCGCGACGATAATATTTCATGAATAAATCTACAATCATGAACGTATTATTATTATGCATTGCTTTAATGATAGTTTCATCGCCGCGAGTAAAATAATAATCAAATAATTCACTATTATTACAAATATTAAATGCCTGTATTTTTTTTATCATATCATTAACTTCTGAAGGCGAATTAAATCGTAACATATCACGAAAAGCCTTAATAAGTTTATCAAATTCTTCAATCTTCTCAACACGCATCATAAATATAAATTCGTTAAATACAAGATAAGCTAATTCTATGCGATTTTCATTAACTAATTTTAACAAATCAATTTCAGTGAAATAATCGTGATTTAATAATGTTCCTAATTCGGACACATCAATCCACAATCCAGAAATATATTTTATGAGTTCTTCGTCCATAATTAATCACAAAAAAAATAATATCTAATTGAATTTTATTTTACTAAACGTTGCATGAATTAAAATATATTTTGTCTCCTTAAACTTAACAGCGAATGTGATTGACTCAGATATTTTTTGAAGATGTTTATTATCATAAATGTGTCTTGATAAATAATCGGAAATTTTTGATGTTTTTTCTTTATCAAGCACAGCAATTGATCCATGTAATCCAGAAATCTCAAGATTTAACACATTCTTTATAAAATAATATTTACACAGAATAAATAAATCAACCAATGGTTTTATTATAAATATCTTATATTCCTTGTAAAACAAATATCTTAATTTGCGCCTACAACAATTGTTAATAAGAAAATACATGAATTCTCTTTTATCAATTGTACTTGGAATATTTTGATAATTAAGCGAAAATCCCGGTTTACCTATATCACATCCTGGTTCAAGTGTTAATTCTTCGCAAATATACAGAGTTGAGCTATTATATACTTTAAAGTATAGTTTTTTTTTCTTCGAAGCCTGATGTTCAATAATAACTTCACCATGTCTGAATAAATCAATATTTGATATAACAAACGCTTTAACTTCTTCACATATCTGTGAAAGATTATCAGGTATTTCAGTTGAGAAGAAAACTATTGATGGATTAAATTTCTCTATAAATATCTTTGCAGTAAAATCTATTTGATGCGTTCTATAAATCTTCTCTTTGTATATAAATATTCCACTTCGATCATAATCATAAGTGGACATTAAATACCAATTCTCAATATCAACTGAATGATAATACACATTAACTATGCGATTTTTTCCATATTCGACTAAAACCTCGAAAGATGGATATATATTGTTAACATCATGAGTGTGTGACATTATTAACTATTAATAAATGAAAATTCATTTTTTATACAAAACACAATAATACATATGGTGATTATTGGATTTATTGGATTAATTGGTTCAGGTAAATCAACATCAAGCGATTATTTAGTGAATAAATATGGATTTCGTAAATATGCGTTTTCATCTAAATTAAAACAGATATGCGCTATAATATTTGATTGGGATATTAATATGTTAAATGCAATAACACCTGAATTAAGAGAGATTCGCGAACAGAAAGATATTTATTGGTCTAATAAACTTGGATTTACTGTAACACCGCGTTCAATGTTACAATATATTGGCACTGAAATTATGCGCGAAAAAATCCATAATGATATTTGGATTATATCAACCATTAAGGAAATATTAAATAATGGCAATGATGCTTGTATTGAAGATGTGCGCTTTATGAATGAGATACAAAAAATAAAAGATAATGATGGTATTATTATTAGAATTAAACGCACAAATGATCCATTAATTCCATTAGAGACACAACATATATCTGAATATGCTTGGGCTAATTGTACACCAGATTATATTATCGAAAATAATGGTTCTTTAGATGATCTATACGCGCAATTAGATAAAATAAAAATGAATATTTCCATATAATAATGCATATAAAATGTTCGATAAATCTGATTTCTTAGCAAGTTTATTATTAGATAAGTATGTTTATGATGCTGATTATGGCGATAGTCAATCAAGAGTATTTTGTTCGAAGAATCACCATTTCGCTATTGATAAGATACAATTAATTATGTTATCGCCACATTTAGACCAATTAACATTGGATATAAATAAAATAAAACACATAAGCACATTATTTATTTATTTCAATTCGCCTGATATAATAGATCAAGAATTGTTTAAACATATCGACACTGTAATAATACTTAATGAAGCGAAAACAAACTTAGATTTAACAAATAGGAAAATTATGCGTTTATTAACAGTGGATTATTTGACACAAGTATTGTGGACGATTAATTATCCTCTGCAAGATTACACGATGTTATATGTTGATAATAAATTATTCAACAAACTAACACAAAAAGATATAGCGAATAATATAAGATCGATAGATATATCATCAACTAATTCATGTATTGTTATTAACAAAAAAAATAATTTACGATCGTTAAAAACAATATTGATTGTTAACAATCATAATATATTTAATAAGGTAACGATAATTATATCTGATTTCGATACATTATCAACATTTAATATTGTATCGTTCAATAGTCACGTTAAAATAAATATTATATTTATGCGTGTATATCTATTATTCATATTTAATAACAACACAAATAGTGAGTTAAACATATCATCAGATGATAGATTATTGATAGCTAAGTATTTTTGATTATTTTTTTTCACTAAAAAAAAATGAATATATCATAATAATATATAAGACAATGTCAGTCTCATCCTTACCTATCGAAAATTTGAGAAAATTCTTTAACACATATCTTCCTCCATCTTATTTTGAGGAACAGGTTTTAGATATAATATCGCTTGATAGTGATTCATCAAATGAATCTAAAAACGAATTTATGGTTTTAACAAGCAACCATGATCAAAGTGAATTTGATGATGGAATACTCGAAAATGTTGAGTTCTTAGTTATTAATAACGATTCACCATTAATTCTTGATAACAACGTATTCGTTGATGTTAAATTTGTTGTTATTGTTGACAATGCGTTAACAAATCTTGATTTAACAAGCAAACGTGTATTACATTTATATACGGAATCGTATTTCACATCTATGGTTATGTCACATTTGTTGACACAGAATTTATTGATGATTCATACGAATGATGATTCATTCACTAATCTGATTGCAACTCCTAGTGTTTTAAAAAAAGTTAGATTCTTAGGACTAAAAACAACAAAAGAGAATTTAACGATTAGATACAATGATAACTTCAAAAAAATAAAGTTATTAAGTATCTTTATTGGAAGTAAAATTAATTTACATATATGCGGATTTCCTAATCTTGATAATTTAGTTTTATCATCAAATGAAGAATTCTTTACTGTTCAAGTTAAGATAACGAAATCAAGAATTAAAGTTCTTGATCAATTATGTGAAGGATTTATTAATATCTCGATGGATAAAGAGACTTGGGTAAAAAAATTAAATCAAGTTCAACTATAATAACAATCATTCCCAAAACATAATCTAACAGTATTTGGTGAATTTTTAACTTTAACTTTAACATCATTATGTTTTGAAATTATCAAAACATTAGTTAAACGTTTAAAGTTGCGTATAGTTATTTTTTTTGCATTCGTATACAACTCTAAATATTCAACCTTTGATTGATCACCATATTCATCTTTAACGGTAAGAACTTTATCACCTATATTTGTATATTTTATGAATTTTGTGTTCATATGATCATCTAAAGATGATGATACGAATATAATATTAACATTGTATCCAGATAATCTATCAATCATCATTCTATCATAAACATAGAAATATATCTGATTGTTAGTAACATTATTTAACAGCGTTACATCATCATTTATCGGATCTAATTGATTCTCATTAATAATCAATAAATGATTCGCCTTAATAAATTTGTGAATAACTGTGATTATTTGCAATGATGATATGCGAATTCTTTTCACATTATCTAATAATTTGAATAGTTTAATGTTTTCTTGTTCCGTGAAATCATTAAATAATTCTGAACCATGTAAGTCAAAATTGCGACTAACATTCGTTCTATCATTGATAAATATAATTTTATTATTATCTTCTTCTTCTTTTTCAGCTAAAAATCCATCAATATTGTATTCGATAAGAATATCAATATCATTATTCTCAAGTTTCATCAACACGATGAAATAAAATCCAATATGATAAACATAAAGCTTATTCTCAACGCGTGTATTAGATTGCCAATCTACGAATGATTCCATTGTTTTTTTATATATTATTAAAGTATAATTCATTTTTTTTGAAATATAATAATGATTATTAAATCACAAGCAAAATATGATAAATATGTTATTGATATTAAAAAAAAGATATCTGCGAAATACAAGAATAATGATATATCTTACATTAAAATACCGAATTCATCATATAATAATCTGAATTATTTAACATGTATATTAATAGATAATAATAAGAGATTCATAATTTGGGCATCTGAAGATTATGAAACGTTAGATACAGAAATAATGGAGTATATAAAAAAAAATCAATAGATATCCTTTATTTTCAAAATACCATTATATTTTCTATTCTTAAGTCTATTAAGCCTGAATATTTCAAAGAGTGTTTTTTTCTTATAACCATGATATATACATTTGATATTATATACATCGCAAAAATTAACAAGTAAACATGAATTATTATCTTTATAATAACGAAAGAATCGTAATACAAAGTTAATCTTAATATTTATATTTGTATCAACGATATTGAATGTTATTGTTTTTTGGTTATGTAATATATTGTTCAAATTAATAATCGTATAATTATATTTAGTTAAATCAAGATTTTCCATTATGTTAATAAAGCGAGATAAAGCACATTCTGGTTTCTTAAGAATAGTGTATCTATAATCAAAAATATAATTGAATTCAGTTATTGGTGGTTTAATTTGGATATACTCTTCATATGCTTTACTAATAATATCAACGCTAATATCTGTTTGTTTATTTACTGTTTTTGCCATAAATATAACAAATTCTGCAGCATCACCATAAAATGTTAATCCTTCAATCATTGAGTTATAGATTGTTTTGGAAACTAGATTATTCATCGTGTTCATATATAAGCTATGATCAAATTCAATATTTTTTTTACATGCGCTGTATTATTTTACTACATTTATATATATTATAATTAGCGCAATTTTCTGATTCAAGTGTATATGTTATATCTGTGATAATAATAATCTTTAGTTTTGGTAAATTGCGAAGTTTAATAATATAATTAGGGCATAATAAACATAAAACTAATACAATCAAATTATTATAATTCATTATATATAAATGTTTGCCTGATGATAATCCTATACATAATTCTAATTGCATACAATGTGTATAACTCGTACCATCATATTTGTTATTATCTTTACCTGAACAATAGTTGAATAAATACTTCGAATTATATTCACATAAGTTAATATCGTTTATTATTGTAATGTTATCGAATATTTCATCAATATTACATAAATCACTAGATTTATTATATACAATAAGATTATTTACTTTACTGAATATATTCGAATCAATCAAAAATTCAATATCGTGCTTATATAACAATACTATAATAATCTTATCAACGCGTTTAATCTTGTTAATAATATACTTGATAGATAATCTATCACATATAAATAATATTTTATCAGGCGTAATTATATCATCAAATTTCATGCATTTATATTTTGGTGATACTGATACGAATAATTTTATATGATCCATATTGACGCGATAAATATTAATAAATTTATCACCATAATGTTCGTATATAATATGAATTGATTTTTTATTATTAACATCAATAATAGGTATTATATCATTTTTGCTAGATATATTAAATTCAGCGAATAATTTAAAATTATATTCAAGACCTATAATATCGCAATAATTAATATGATCAACAAAAGTATTATTGACTTTATCGCGGATATATAATTTAATATCATATGGTATAGTATTCATCATATCATTTATATATGTTTAAACAAAAAAAATAATTACTTTATTGTTTTTTTTCTTTAAATAATCTTAATTCATAATCGTCATCCTCATTATATGTTTTAACAACTTTAGGGCGTTTAATGAAATTATCAGTCTTAACTCTCAAGTTGCGAACATTCGTTGATATTACTCTGAGTTTAGGTACATTAACAAGTTTAATTGTTAACTCTGAATTATCATATTCTACAATAGAAATATGAAGAAGCAATATCTTTAATTTGGGCAAATCTTTTAGAAATAATATTTTATTACCTTCATCCGCATATATATGATAAATTTCAAGTTCTGGAAAATAAGCGTGTTTAGTTAAATCTAATCGATCACTAAACATATATCTGTATGAATATATTTTCTTAATAGGATCAGTGATGATGTTATTGTAATAATCAATAAAATACCATGTAAAGAATGGCTTTGTTGCTAGATTTTTATTTCCACCATAAATGGTTATTCTTAACTTGTTTTTATCATTAATTCTTTTTAGTTCGTAATAATCGATTTTATAACAATTACTGAACGTGATAGATTTAGTTTTAGATAAACATGAGATTAATGATTTAAATATATAATAATCATAAATGATTAGATTCATATCAGCGAGAATATTCGTAACTATATCATTATCAGTAATCTCATTTATATTATCATCAATGTGAGATTCTGAAATAAACGCATTAAACTGTGAATAGAAACAAATACTAAATATTTTTTTATTGTATTTAAACCTAATTTTCTTCGCTTTTTCTCTTTCATAAGAAGAATGTTCGAATAATACTAATTGACATTTCTTAATATTGTAATCAATATTAAAAACATCACAAAAATTTATATGATCTATCAAATTATCCACATTATCGCGGATTATTTCAAGTATTTCAAGAGGGAATGTATTCATTGTATTGATTACGTAATATAATAATTCATTTTTATTTTAACAAAAAAATTATGACCAATAATGATATTCTCTCTTAATTTCATTTTTCCTGTATCTAATTACGGGCATTTCAGATCTGCTATTATCGATGTTAATGTTTAAATCCACAACATTAGTATGTATCAATAATATATTAGGCACATTATTAAATATAATTTTCAATGGGCTTGTATTATAATAACCTTCAATTTCCTTTAAATAGATGTTTAATACTCGCAATTTTGGTAAGTTGCGAATATCTAATACAGTTTTATCTAAGAAAGTGTCAGAATAATCTATTGTTAATGTTATTAGATTTGGAAATGTATTTTTTTCTAATTGTAACACATTAATCATATGTAAATGTTCAATCAAATTCGCTGACGAACTAAAATCTGATTGTTTTTCATATTGTTTCGCACATAATGTTACATACTCACTATTATTATTATCGAATAAAATACTCGAATAAAGAAATATGTGAGTTTTTGTGTTACTCAATATTTTTTTTATGAAATTTGACATTAATGGATTAACACACACAAGCAATCTAGTATCTGTATAAACACATTTGCTCTGTACTAATAATTTTTCAAATTTTTCAAACATATACCAAGAATCGAGATATACGTTCTTATTTCTCGTTACATCCACAAATTTATCTTCTGTTATTGTATCATTTTCAACATTTTCATCATCTTCATTATACTCATAAAATCCAGTATCTATAAATACTGTTCCATATTTGTTTATTCTGAGAAAATATCTTTCAACACCACAGTTAAATATGTAATTTCTGGGTTGATAGCCAAAATTACATAGGTTGAAATGATATTCATAAGCATCAATATTATGCTCTATATTATATGATCTACAGAAACTGATATGATCCGCTGGATCAGTAATCTGATCGCGGATATACAGCTTTAGATCTTCTGGTAACGATTCGATACTCATTGTTATATATTTTTAGTTGATATTTTTCATTTTTTTATATATAAATTATTGGATATATTTTATATATTTGCGATTATTATTAATAACATTTAAACCCTTAATGTTTGTATGCACTAATATTAAATTTGGCACATTTTCAAATTTAACAACTAATATCTTATCGCTATCATCTTTTTTAGGCTTATATATATTAAATACTTGTAACTTAGGCAAATCATTAATATATATTGTACTTCCTGAACAAAAATCATCAGAATATTCTAATGTTAATGTTAGCAAATTATCAAACGTAGTTGCTTTAATATATGATAAATTATTAACATGTAAATGTTTTATTAATTTTGGTCTTACTGTTATATCAAAATAGTAATATTGTTTTAAACAAAATGTTACATACTCATCATTATTATGTTTAAACATAAAATTCGAATAAATATAAATGGGTATTTTGATCCTATTTAACATATTTATTATGGTTCTCATATAATCTTGCATATAATATTCCATATAACCTATTAAAAGCTCTTCTAATAATTCAAGTATATATATTGTATCAATGACTATATATTTATTCTTTATTATATCTACGAATTCACTAATTGTTATATCTACATAATCCAGACACCGATAAAAATAAACAATGGATATATAAATATATAATAAAAGTAAATCTAGTGTTATTATGATGAAATATGTATTTTTTTTCAACATTAAAATAATCACAACTAAACATGTTAAAATATTGATCATATATCTCTAGATTATATTCTAGATTTAATACGTTACAAAAATTAATGTGATCGATTTGATTTTGAATTTTATCGCGGATATATAACTTTAAATCTTGCGGTAATGTATTAATATTCATTATTATATAAATTAGTTAATGTTTTCATTTTTATAAAAAAAATATACACATATATTCATTATTGCGCATATGTTAAATATTTGATTATTGGCATTTTATCACCATTAACATTTAGAACCTTAATGTTTGTAAAAACTATTAACAGACTTGGAACATTATTACATCTTATACTTATCGTATTATTAAATTCTCTACTAAATATATTAAGTGTTTTTAAATTTGGCAGATTTTCAATGATTATATCTTTATTACAAATATAACGCGAAGGAAATAATATTGTTAAAGATATTGTTTTTATTAATTTATTTATATGTTTTTTATAATCATAACTATATAAGTAAAAATATTTATGATTTTTCACTAATATATCATTACAGTTATTATCATTTATTCGAATAACTAATTTCACATATGTGTGATTATTATGATAAATATATAAACTAGAATATACATACGCAACTATATTTATTTTATTCAGTATCTTAACAATATTCTGATCATATAATTGTTTTTGCGAATATGAATATATTTCAATATGTATAGATTTCGCAATATTTAACAATGGTGATAAATATTCGAAATCAAGTATATTTGTAAAAAATATATTTTTATCTCGCATCAATTCTAATATTTTATCTATTGATGTTATTTTTTCTTCGTCATCAAAAATATCTCCACATATATAACAAGTATTATTGTAACCTTTATTATATGTATATTTTCTATCTTTATAGATAAAAATATTAGACTTTTTATAACCATTAGTTCCATGGCAAAAAACATCATTACATACTTGTAAATTATAGTTTAAATTTAATGCATCGCAATAATTAATATGATCTATTGGATCTATAATTTTATCGCGAATATATGCTTGTATATCATATGGTAACATTTGTGTTGCGTTATATATTATTTACTTGTATTATTTCTATATTCGATAAACTTTTAGATAAAAAATAATTCCACTTATCAAATATCTTCGAACATATAAATATTTTCTTGTTCGTGGCAATATTAATAAACTTCTTAACGGAAATATATTTTGTATCAGGCTCAATATAATTGGCGTCATAAATATAAATAGCAACATCTGTAAATTCCATACTATAAATTTTATTATCTGTTTTTATATAATACATACCAATAACATCATGCGTATAGAATAGATCCATTATTATGTTTATATATATTTTTTTTTGAATTATTTGAATATTTTATTATTTGTAACAATGCAAAGTGTCGAAGAATTCATAGCGAACTTAAATAAACCCAAACAGATTAGTATTGAGCGCATTAGTGATAAAGATACATTATTCACACTGTATAGATCATTTATTGTATATCGCCCGAATATATTGCATAGGATAATTAATGATCAAGAATTATCATTAAATATACATAACAAGATACTAGAAAAGTTTATATTATCCTTCGAACAAATGAAGGGCAAATATAAGAAATCATTTGTTTGTTACAAGAATATTGATAATTTCTTTTTATTGCCTAAAGCATCATTATTGCGTTTAGTTGAGTATAAGATTATTACGAACGAACAAATAGAAAAACAAATAATACCATATTTCTCAATAGCATATGTGTGTAATGAAAAAATATATAGTTGTTTTACTCAACATAAGCGCATATCTGCGTTTAAAGATATTGATATAAATTTAACAAATAATCAATCAGCCATAGTCGAACATATTTATGCGAACTATATTAACCCGAATATATACAATACACTAAATTACTGTAAAAATCCTGGCTGTATTTTAGTTGCAGGTACAGGTATAGGTAAAACAAGAATAGGTTATGGCCTTATTTGTAAATTGCGGAGAAAGGCATTAGTTATTGTTCCTAATAATACAGCAGTTATGTATCAATGGAGTGAAGAAGCGCGCAAAGCAATCAATAATTATGATTCATCAAATATATATATCACATATTATGGTGATGGACATTCAGATTTATCTGGTGATATAGTTATTGCGATAGTTAATTCGATAATAAATATAAACGGCAAATTATTAGATGATTTTGGCATAACTATATTTGATGAATGTCATAGTTACTGTACAACACAATTCAGTAAAGTATTTTGGGCAACACAATCAATATGTTCTATTGGATTAACAGCAAGTCCGGATGATCGTTTAGATGGATTTGATAAATCTTTGCCATGGTTTATAGGACCATATATTAACGCTAATGAATGTTTGAATTTCGTGAATGATAATGATATCGTATATGATGTCCAAATAAATATTGTGAAATATAAGCCAGATGATAACAAGTATATTTCTTATGATTCTAATGTGCGCAGACATGAGTTAATAGTTATGGATCCAGATAGAAATAAGATCATCATTGATCTATTAACTACATTGATGAATGAAAAACGCCATATATTTGTTTTTTGTGATCGCAGAATTCATTGTGTGCGATTATCAGAAATGTTCAAAAAAATATACGAAAACGATAATATGAATTTATCAACAAAGCAATTTGTTTGTGATGGATTTGATGAAGATGATGATAATGATAATAATGCGAATATGCCTGTATATATAATGATGGGCGAATCATCACAAGAAAATATTTATACAGCAAAAAATATAGAAGATGTTAATAAGGGCTCAATTATATTTACGACATTCTCATTCTGTAAACAATCAATTGATTTCCCGCGAATGAATACAATTATATTAGCCGCACCTCGTAAATCTGGAAGCAAACAGATAATAGGACGTATATTACGATTTGGTAGCGATATTAATATTGTGCGTAAAGTATATGATATTGTTGATGTTTCATCACCATTTAAATCACAATTTGTTAATAGGCTCGATTATTATCGTGAGAAGAATTATCAAGTTATATTTAGCGTATAAAAAATGAATATTTCTTATTAATAATATAAACATGTTCACTGAGGAATTTATCGATAATATAATTTTCGAACATATTGGCTTATATATGTCTGATGAGATTTATTTATATCGCTATTACAATGTTTGTATATATTATTACAAAGATTGTAATAGAATAGTTCTCTATTATAGTCATCTTTTTAATCAATTAGAAGAACTTAAATTTATATATTCGACATTATCTATGTTTCCAGATACAGTAAAGATTGAAGTTGTTTCAGATAAATCATATAATGAATTTCTTTATCGCGAAAATATAGATAAATTAAGATCAACATTCATGATGCATAATTATAAAAGTAAAATGTTTTATGATTTTGAAACCAATTCAAGTATTGATAATAGTAAGATTTTGCATTTTGTTGATGATCGTTGTTTTATCATTGAAGAATATAATTATACAACAATGCGAAAATTTACAAATCTACGAACATTATCATTAAGCAGATGTTCGAATATTAAATCATTAACAGAAAAAAATCCAAATCTTAAGTTAGTTGAGATTTCACATTTACGTACTATATATGATGAAAATAGTTGTTTATTAATGTTAAACACAGATAAACGAACAAAAAAAGAGAATATGAATTTATTAATCCATCTCTATACTGTTGATAAATATTCTAAATTTCCAGATAATCATAAAGTTTTAATAAGAGATATGTACGATAATATATATATCATCACGACTAGTATATTAATGGCGCCAATTAGAATCACTAATTGTAATAAACTATTATATACCGAATTCGTATTAACAGATCATCCAAATTATATAGATAAAACATCTATTAGATCAACAATAACAATAGCTAACTGCAAAAAAATAAAATATATATTTATCAGATACGATTACTTATCAACATGTGATGATCGCGTTATTATTGTTCTTAAGAATTTACCTTCATTAGAAGCTGTTGTAATGAATAGAAATGTGAATAATATTTCTGTTGATTTAACAAATCAATCAAAAACACCAAAAATATATGTTAATAATGTGCGAATTCAATCATTAGTTATTAATACTTGATAGTATATTTTTTTCTTGAACAAACTTATCTATCATGTTATTATATTTAATGATGTGATAGTTAGGTTCGTGTGGTTGAGGCAATTTTTGATGTGATCGCACATGTTCGACTAATACAGTAAATCCATATTGATCTTCAAGAAATTGTTTACGCGCCATTATCTCAATAATAATATCAAGATTAGCTTTATCGCTAAGTAATGATTTCTTCACCCATTCAGAATAATACGACATTATTGTATTTCGCGAATAATCAGAATCAGTAATAATCATAATAATTTTCTGTTTTTGTGAATTTGGTACAATATCAACATTTCGCAAACAAAACATTAATGCTTCATATATGGCTAATAATTCACCGCGATTATTAGTTTGTTTCGCATCTTTATCAATAAACGTATATTTATTGTTGTTTGTTATTTCACCATAACATTGATTGAATCCATGATTTAATGGTGTTACAGGCAAAAATCCCCAAGTTGTTTGACAACGATCTTTACCATTTCCACAACATGCAGCATCAGTAAATATTATAAAGTGCACTGTATTACAGTATTTCATATTAATAATTATCTGATAAAATATATCGCCAGTATTATCTGCGAATTTATCAATAATATTATTTACATAACACCAATTAATACGATTATATAACTCACATTGAAAATCGATAATGTTCGATAATAATACATCATTTTCAGAAATATTAAGATCTATCTTTACGCATTCTGGATTTATTCGCATAACTTCATTAATGATAATATCATAATATTGGCGCAATAATAACTGTATTTCTTGATTATCAGTTATAAATGGTATTTTATTTATCATCATCACACCTTGTTTAGCTAAATAATCTAATGAAGTTATTTTGTTTTTACACTTAAACAATTTCGTTAAATAATCGTAATATCTTGGATGATCATACGCTAATCCAGAATTAGAACCATAAATATAAATTGGTGCAGATATAATATAATGTGTTCTTTCAGTAAATATATTATAATATATAAGTGGATCAATAATGTAATGATCCTTTATCTCATTTCCAATAAGTTTATATATGGATATTATTACTTCTTTGATGTGCGGAATATCATCACATAACTGTTTGATGATCGCTGATTTATTCATGAATAATTGTATTAAGCTAATTTATTTTTCATTTTTAAATAATTTGTACTATAATAAAAATTATGTCAGGAGAAACGTTTTCTTTAGTTGGAGGATTAGATTCAGTATTTACAACATCAAATAGTTTAGCATTTATCGCATTAGTTGTAATGGCTATTTTATTAGCTGTTTATGTTGTTTATAAATTTGTCGAACTTAAGATGAAGAGTAAATCATGTAATGGAAATAGTCCATCAAAATATTTGCCTTAAAAAACATTTAACAAAAATATCATTAAATATTTTTTTTTGTATAATAAATATGCATATCGATAAATTTGTTGGGCAGATTAATAATACATCCAAATATTGTATTATTTATCAAAATCGAAATGATCTTACTGAGCTATCAAAAAGGCTAAAGATCTATGTGCAGCGATTATTTATGTTTGGTAAAAGCGGATATATAACAGCTATTAAGATTAATTCAAACACAAACGAATTCATTGAAAAATATCAAATAAATAATATTATATTTGTTAACTTCACGATTATGAATAATGTTAAAAACATGCGATACTTTTATAATATACGATCAAATCATATAAAAAATATTTATTTTTTTGAATCAAATCACTATGATATTAATCAACAAATAAACTGGATAAAAACAATGTCACTTAATTCGATATGGAACAATGATGATATTAATATTGATTTTATAGATATTAATGAGAATAATAACACAAATATACATTTCAGAAATATTACATTATTAGTTAATCCGGATAATGTATTTTTAAACAAGTTAATTGAATATCGCGGAAGTTTACCATTAACATTAGTTGATAAGTTAAAATATCAATGTAATCAAATGGAATGCACTATATGTATGGATAAATATGATGAATTATTAATAAGCCAATGTTGTTTATTAACAATATGCCGCAATTGTTTTAATCATAACAATTCTAATAACTGTATAGTATGTCGATTAGACACACAATATTATTATTTCAATCATAACATAAATATCGACAATATACTACAATCAAAATTAATCTATATCAATAATGGGCGTATATTTAAAATAAACAATAGTATTGATTTGATATTTTATTATCTGTTCATTAATGATGGGCAAATAAATCTGGATAATATATCAAATATTGATTCAGAGCAAAAATACTATAACCCTGTTATCATATATAAGAATCCGTTAACAAAATTATATATACAACGATTATATAACGCATGTATTTCGCATATTAAACAACTAAATATTATTAATATATCTGATATCGAATTATATAAGGATGTTGACTCTATTGTATTTGTTGATGGATGTAATAATGTAAACGATATACATCAGATTATGAATTTTACAAAAAAAACAATGCACAATAATATATTGATATTTAATAAATATAAATAAAATAAATAAAATAAATTTGTTATTTTTTTTAAGAGAATGCGCTATTCATATTATGATAATAATGGAACAACTATTATGGATAAAAATGTTCGCGAATCTATGAGTCGATATATTATTCAAGGAAATCCGTCAGCTAAATATCCTGATGCATTAATGGCCAGAGAAACAATTAATGTTGCAAAAGCAAAGTTAATGGATTATTGTCGCATATCTGATAAGGAGAATTATAAGGTTATATTTACATCTGGCGCAAGTGAATCAAATAACTTTGTATTTAATGCGTTAACAGAATCATATCTTAAGTTTCATCACGGAATATGTACAAAGAAGGCATATATTATTACATCTGAGATTGAACATAAAACATCAATTAATCGATGTGCTAATTTAGCCGCAACAAATATAGTTAACGTTAAATATATTAAGCCAAATAAATTAGGTGTGATTGATGAAGATGACGTTATAAATATGATTAATCACATTTTATATAATGGCGAAGATATTATTGTTGTATCAATTATGCATGTTAATAATGAGACAGGTAATTATAATCGTTTAAAGCGAATAATTAAATATTGTGATGAACGTAATATATTTTTCCATAGTGATATTGTTGCTTCATTCGGCAAATGTCCATATTTCTTATATTCGTTTAGTCATAAACCTGCGGCAGTATCTATATCATTTCATAAACTGTTTGGACCAACTCAATGCGGTGCATTAATAATCAAGAAGAAATTTCTTGAATATGATTCAGATGATATTACGATTAAATATAAAATAGGCGCAATGATCTCTGGAACACAATATGATGGATATCGCGGAGGTACAGAAAATGTATCATTGATTGTTGGATCATTGGTTGCGATGGAGATATCATTTCATGATCGCTATAATAAAAATCTCAGATTGATTAATATGCGCAATCATTTTTTGTATGAAATGAAACAGTTAAATTATCGTATAGTTCATTATTCGCTAAGAAATATGTTTAATGAATCTGGCAATTATCTTATTCATTTTACAAACTATAGTGTTGAGGAAGAAAAGAATTATCGCGAATCTATAGAATTGTTAAATCGCGGAGAAGAACCAAATATAACATCACCACATGTTGTTAATTTCTGTTTAGTGCGATATACGCATATAGGAAATATAATTAAGCCTGTTAATAATTTCTTTGTTCTCGATGAGTTATTAAAAAAAAATATAATCATATCAACAGGATCTGCATGTAACTTAACTGAAAAGAGTTATGTTATAGAATCACTAAACGTACCTGAATATATGTATAAAAATCCATTGCGTATATCATTTGGTGATATTAATTTTACTAATCAATCGACAGATGAAATATTTACAAAAATAAGAATATTGGCAAGTGAAATAAATAACATAGTTAAGCGCAGTTAAACATTAAACGTTAATAAATATTCGTCTATTTTTTTATCAAGGATATCATAAATATTATCTCGCCCATAATCATGAAATTTAGATTTTAGCGTACACTTAAATACACTAATATTTAGTGATTTTTTATTCGCAACATCGATAATCATAATATTATTCTCCATAAGCAATAATACTGTATTCAAAATAAGATAAGACATAAAGATAAATATACCTTCATCAATCTTAATATCTTTATTCGAATATATATTTCCGCACATGGAATTATATACAGATGCGATATTATTATGGATATATAAGGTATTTTTATTTGGCTTATTTGTTTTATTGTGATATTGTTCGTAATATGCGACATATTCATTTATGGACACTTTATATTTGATTGGATTCAGTATAGGAAACATATAACAGATATCGAGTTTTGATATAAACGACTCCCAATGTTCGATAGTAATTCTCTTGATATTTATTTCAATAGCCTTTTGATGAAAGAAATCACACAAACACTTAGATAACTGAAATATTAAATGCATATATGCATGTTTGAAATTATGATTTATGCGAATATCTTGTAAATTATGCGTACTTAAAATGTTGTTTATTAATGTTGTGATAATAGTTGATGAAAAAAATTTATCATTCTTTTTTTCAGATTCCATATTTATTATACTTTGTGATATATTAAGAATTTTTTAATTAAGAAAAATTACTTAAATCAGATTTAGGAAATAACATATCATTGATTTTAATAAATTCTTCACCATTATTATCTTGCTGTTGTTGTTGTGTTTGCGGTTGATGTGTTTGAGATGTATGTTGTTGTTGTGGAGTTTGTTGTTGTTGTGTTGGTGATTGAGATTGTTGTTTTGGTTTTCTATTTAATGTCTTTGGTGTTGATTGCGTATCTGATAATAATTTATTTCCAAGATCTATGCGTTTCTGTGATGGTAATTTCTCTATCAAGAAGTTTATTAATGAATCACGAAAAAAATATAACATAACAGATATAATTACGATAACTATTACAACAATAATAATGGTTTGATTTTCTTGTATCCATGATTTAACACTAGATTCAACACTTAACTTACCTTTAGGTACTTCCTTTGATAATTTGCTATCATCAAAATCTTCACTTCTACGTATATTTGGCACAAAACTCATTTCGATATTTATTTTTTTTGTCATTTCTTTAAATATGAATTTATATAATGAAGGACTTCAAATTATTTCAGACATACATAGTTATCGCGAAGAAGTTAAATGTGGATCATTAATATTAAATATGCCTGATATAAGTGAGGATGAATTTACAAAGACTGTTGTGTTGTATAATAATATACAGAAATTATTTTCGATTATATCAATTCCTATATTTAGCGATAATCGCGAACTAAATCATAAGCGTTATATGAAAGTAAGTGAACTAAAAAACAGAATAATGATGTGGTTGAAAAATGCATATGCGATTATTAAAGCACCATCAACATTATCTGATATCGAACTAATTGATAAATATAGTCGATTTGGTTATATTGAATTCCTCAATAATGTTAAGAACAGAAATATTGGTGATATTAAGAAACAGTTAATAGAAAATGCAACAAAAATAAGTGGCGGTGTAAGAAAAAAGAACAATAATCAAATAGTGTTTAATCAGATCAATGATATTAATACGCGGATTAGCGAATTTAATGAATCTGAAATATTTGTACGCCGATATCTAATAGATAATATTTCACAGAAAATGGTATATAATATAGAGCACTTCTTGGATAATACGCTAAATTATAATGTGTTGCCATTAATTGATGATGAAATTATCGATAAATTTAAAACAATTAACTTTGATAATGAGCATAATTTTGAACGTGTTATTGTAGATAAGTTACCAACAGAGAATCTTGATTTCATTGAAATATATAATAATACGCTTAATAATAATATTCTTAAAAATATAACTGTTTGCCAGAATACAAATAATATTCGCTATGTTAATGTTGGTGAAAACTTAATATCATTTATTGAATATCGCACATTAGCGTATTCGAAAACTAATGATGAGTTAATCGATAAGTTACAGAAATCAGTAAATATGTTTATTAATAATGCGCTATTAAAGTCAAATCAGAATATAAACAGTAATATTGAGTTACATCTAAATAATTTAATATATAGCATATTTCCGACATTTAAATTACTTAACATATTAAATGATGAGCTTAAAGTTAATCGAATAGAATTGCCTTGTAAAGATGAGAAAGAAATAGATAATTTAGTAACTATATTAACTTCTGTTGTAAAAAAAACAGTATTAACATCTGTATTAGCTAGACCATGTTTCTCAATTGAGCAATATTTATGTTATAATTAAATGCATATATATTTTACAAAATAAAATTAATGGACGTTGACGATATTTTTGCTAGAATAGATAAGAATATCAACATTATTGAACAAAATAATTCATTAACAAGTAAAAAGATTACTGAGCCTGAAGTTGTTAAAAAGAAAGTCGGTAGGCCAACAACAAAGAAACAAACAGTATTTCCACAAGTACGTGGAATTGTTGAAACATATGATAATCAAATGGTACATATGATATTACATTGCCGATATATTGTTGAATTCAAGAAAATGATATTAATATGCAAATATCATAAATGTCAAGAAGTATTCGTGCAATTTAAACGCAATTATATTTTATTTCATATACCGAATTTGGATTCTAAGCTTAATTATTTTTTTAAGATTAACACAGAAAATACAATACTATATTATTGTGAGCGCGATTTCTCAATAATTATTAATCTATGTGATTTAGAAAGCGCATTGAGTAGAATTAATCCCGATAATGATATGATTAAGTTTGTACAATATAAACAATGTATTGGTATTCGTATAGAAATTGGCTTTGAACGTTTCTCTGTTAAAACAGAAGATGTTAAAGTAATTGATATTATTAATCAGAATAAAATATCGTTCGTTAATGAGGAAATAGATTTTAGTGGATATGATTTAACATTTAAGATTAACGCTAAAGAGCTAAAGAGCATAATCACTGTTATTAAAGATAAAACATCTAAATGTCGTTTTTGTAAAAATAGATGTGAAGATATAGTCACTCTTATTTTTTATATTGACGAAATGCAAGATCGCAAGATTATTATCAATAATGATGAAATAACATTCTCAGGCAATGATTCCGTTGATATCGATACGATTATTTCTTGTAATGATATTCGCGGAATAACAATACATGCACCATCAGATATTATTAATCTGTATTTCTCAAGCAAAAAAGAAAATCCCATAATAGCTGAATATAAATTACCGATAGGATATATACGCTTATATATTACATCAAACATGGTATAATTGTTTTTTTATTTGATAAAATTATTGATTAACGTATTACATAAAGGTGTTAATGATTTATTCGAATATATAATAAACATGCGCGCAAGATTTTTATTAGTATCAACGCATGATTCAGTATGATAGCTATATATTTTGCCATAACAACAAAAATCATGCACAATATACTTATCTTTTTTAAAACGCGATATTAATGAATCATTATCTGTATATAGAATATCATTCCATGGCGGTAGATAAAATATCATTATTATGTTTTTTGAATTGATTGATGACTCAAATTTATCATGTCCATATTTAATTGCGTCTTTAACTAATGATTCAACAAATGGTGGATTAATTGTGTACAATAATGGTTTATCAGAAATCTCATGTTCATAATAATCTTTGAACTTATCAATAAAATTACCCTTAGATCCATATATTTCATCGCCTTCAAATAATGAGAAATAATTCTGTGAATAATGATTAAATGGTGATGAGAAACAATCGATAATATTAACATCATCGATGATATTATTAAATGTTTGTGGATTAATACCCCAATATATATCTGATTTCATGCCAACAAATAAATGCATTATATATCCGATTGCATGTTTATCTGATATTATTATCTTGGCATATTTGCGATCAATACTATCAGCTATAAAACATATATCATTGGAATTATTGCGAGTATATTTTATAACAAATGTTGAACAAGCAGATATAGTTATTTCAACTTCTATGAATGATATATCAACGCATGTATTGGTGAAGTTATTATTATGTATAATATTGTTGATTTCTTTGAATAACTTATTTTTTTTCTTATAGTCGATAAGACCAAAATTACATTTATCTTTGTTTGTTAAGTTATATATCATATATTTCATGGCCAATAGTCCAAATTCAGAATATTCTCTAAAGTCATTTTCGTGCAAAATTGCGATCATCTTATGTTTTTAAAAAAAAATAATCAATTTTTATATAAAATTGTTAATATCTTCATCAGTTAACTCATATAATTTAACACAATTATTCTGTTGTTCATATGAGTCAATAATCGCATATTCATCATCTGTTGGTTGTTCTCTATAAAAGAATTGCGGATTTTTCCTAAACAGATCAAGTATATAGTTATAGAATGTCTCAATTGATATATGCGCTAATCCGCCTTGAAGATTAAATTTGCCAAAACTCGTTATTGTTAATGTTATGAAGTTATTTTTGCGTTTAAGTTCAGGCACATAAAATTTAATGGTTAAGCGCACATTAGATACAATATATTTAACGCTTGATATATTAATATCTTCTTGATTATAATATATGTATGGTAATTTTGCACTATTCTTATCTAACTTTTTTGATGATAAGCGATTATATTCTTCTTCATCAATTATTTTTTGATCATTACGTTCTTTACGCGCTTTATCCAAACGTTCTTTTTCTCGTAACAATACAGCGTTTAATTCGTTTAATGCTATTTTCCAATTATTAAGTGCGACAAATCTAAAGTTCATAAGAATAATCGTAAACCAACTATCATAATTAAACTCTGTTTTACTGCGCAATATACAAGTGCAATTATTATTATCATGTTGATTTTCCGAACAACCATTAGACACATATATGTATTTACTGTAATGCGTATTTTCATAATCAACTAATATTTTTGTAACCTCTAATGCATCATTAAAATTAATAATATCTAAACAATGCGGAATTTGTATTGATCCGTTTGTAAATCGCTTAACATTATAATATTTATTGCCATAATAAACACTGAACTGTATTTGTGATTTCATTTCAGATTGAAATCTTCGATAATCGCTTGAACATAGATATATTAGATATTTCTTTTCATAGTTAACAGAAATATCGCCGCGTCTACTAATCTTATGTTTTTTTCCATAATAATCATACTTAAATATAGTTAAGTCTTTATTAGCATTAATCGCTTTTATTAACGATGTATATAACTTATATTTCTTTTTCTTATTCCTGAATTTCTCAAGATCTATATCTATGCGCATAATTGTATAAAAAGGGCATTCGATAATTGGTATATTCTCTGTTGGTATTAAATAAGGGCATATATTAATAATATTTATTTCTGTTGTTAGTGATGCTTTACATCCCATTAATGTCATTTTTAATGGTTCTTCTGGTATCTTTTGCACATTTACTTTTTCAGTAAAATATTTATATAGCTCATTGTTATTATTAAACTTCAACATGTTTTATTAAATTAAATTATTTGTTCATTTTTTTTTAACTATTCTTATTCAGATATAATAATAACATTAGCATGTATATAAAAACTATATTTAAAACAAATTAAATCATAAATTTCATAATTATTAACTTTAAGAAGCCCTAAAATTGCATTATTATATGTAATTTCATTATAACCATTATTATCTTTTATTGCTAGATTATAATATATTTTAAATTTATTATGATTGTATTTTGATTTTCCTTTATTTGAATAAAATTCTACATCTATAATATTATTTATATTCACATTAACAACATTTTCATTTAAGTTTATCGTATTATTTTTACTAGTTATTATAAAATAATAAAATTCATCGACTTTAACATGTGAAGAAATTAATTTTTCTCTATAATACTTAAAAATAAAAGCAAGCATATCAACATTTTTAGATTTTATAATATAAATATCATTATTATCTTTATTTTTATTTGTTTCTTTATATATTTTTGATAATAGATTTTTAAAATACTTATTATCGATAAATAAAGTTACTTTTTTTATATATACTAAAACTTTACTCATGTGTTTATTTTTATATAGTAATTAACTAAAAAAAAATAATATATTTCCATTATTCTGTGTAAATTATATTTGTAATATTTGACTGTTTTATTTTTATATGAAATCTAAATGAAACAACTAATGTATGTATTTTTTCAACATTATCGATCAGTATTTCAGTATTTACCATATTAATACTTGTTTCATTATTTATTTTTACATAATCGAGTGATTTAAATCCGATTATGTTAATATATGTATTAAATCTTGATTTTTGCGTAATATTAATTGTTTTAAGATTTGGAAATAATTTATTATATATACATAAACTTCTATCCGCATGCATATTTATATTTGTTATATATTCTGGAAATGATATGTGATTTAACATCCTAAAATCACATACAGTTAATGTATATTGTGTTGAATATGCGCTAATAAATTCTTCAAATATTCTTAACATGTTTTCATTATATACATGCAAATTTATCTTCACATTTGTCATATCAAAATATTTAGGCAATTCGCTTAAATCAGATAATGATAAATTATTATCATTAATAACTAATTCTGTTATAAAAGTTAAATCATTATCTAATTTTGTTAATTCCTTAACAATAAATAGTGTTAACTTTTCAACACAAGGAAATAGATCTTTAATCTTGAAATTCTTATCATGAACATAAATCATTTCTAAATGTCGCACATGCGTGAATGTATCATTAACTTTTTTAACACAAGAATTTGATAATTGATCTATTTGTATTTCCGTAATATTTGTAAGATTCACAAAGTTGCTATCAACAAAAACATATTCATAATATGATGTGGCTATTTTAATATCATAATTATGCGTATTTGAAAAACACATAATATATGGTAATATTTTGTCTTTGTATTCCGTTATTCCATTGAAGGTTCTATCATATGCGCTAAAAACATTATTACCGTTATTATTAACGATTTGATGAATATTCACACCTGGAAGTATAATATTGTTTGTCATATCTGTCGTATTTGCTATATATAAAAAAAATATCATTATTCATTTTTTTTATACAATAATGTATGATATATCAGTGTTATCAAAATTAATACCACTAATATTTTTATTTTTGATATAATAACTAAAATGCACAATTGGATAATAGTATATTTTATTGTTTAATATTTGTATATATTTGAGATATTGTTCGTCATAATTTATAATATCATTATGATTAATAGTGATTTTAAGTTTTGCGAGTTCTTTAACACTATAAATAACTAAATTTTGTTTATTCACTATTATTAATCGAGTATGTTTAATAAAATTTGATCGTATTGTTTCATAATTGCAAACAGATAAATAATAATCATCAATAATTGTATCAATATGTTTAGGTGAATCGTATACGCTAAATCTAACACGAATACGTGATTTAAACATATTATTATTTGTTGGGTTAATGTTAAATTTACATTTATTAAGTTTTGCTGATGAGAACGCTATACAAGATAATTCTTTAGCTTCAGCTATCTTACGTTCTTTATTATAATTAAATACCTTCGCAATATCTTTAATAAATATATCTTTTTTACCCATAATAGCTATTGATGAGAATGATTGAGGTATTTCTTCAAACTCTATCTGATATATATCAATTATTCCCTTAAACATTGTAAAATCCATAATATATGGATAACAAATTACACAAGCGTATGTTCTATGAAATGACATTTTAATAAAAAAAATAATATATTTCATTTTTTATTACATAGAAATATAATCTCTGTGTTGGTTGTGTTGGTTATTGATATATTTTTTTTATTAACAACATATATATGCTTGATTTTTGGCAAATCATCAAAAAGCAAGCTTATATTATTGTTATTTTGCTGATTGTTTATGATAATTTCTTCAACATTAATCAAACCATAGATACTAAGCCTGAATTTATTATGACGATATATAGTGATTGATATTTTGCGCAAGTTAACAAATATATCATCAAATTTAAAGCTTATATCACCAATATCTGATAATAGAATATCAGCATAATATATATTTTGCGCACATTTAACAGATGGATTGAATAATGATGTCATAATAAATTTATGATTTGGATTGCGAAAACAAGTATCACGATCAATACAAACAAACACATCAAATCGTGATAATATATTTAACTTGTCTTCATTAACAAATGAATCTTCGATAATAATTGTTTTTATATTATTCAGTGTATGCATTATCGAAATGCAATCATTAGCTGAATAAATTCTAATACAGTTAAGACTTTTGAATATAGATCTAAGTTGTTTATTAATCCAAGATTTAAGATTAATTTGGTATAAACACAAAGTCCTAATTTTATCATATTTTTCATTATGCGCTAAGTTATTAGTGAATCCAATAATACCTATTTCAATAAGATTATTGTATGAAATAGTATGTAATTGGGACAGATATATCACTTTTTTATGATAATATTTTTGACAATCTACATCAAACTCAACCCAATTAATAAAATATATATTATCGGGACGATATGATAACATATATTTATTTGTTCTAATCACAAATGAGTCCATATTTATTTTATATTCTACGATATTTCACTTTTTATTATTATTGTATTTTATCTAAGAAATTTTTAGACGCTAAACTCATAGCATGACGATTTTTCATTGTTTCTGTGCGCTGTTGTTCAATCTTGTTTTCTTTATTCGTTATATAACACATAGATAAGAAATGAATCATAAATTCCATACCCGATCCTATTCCATAAGCTTTCTTTACTTCACGAACCATATAATCAACATGTAATTTGCGCTTATTTAAATGTCTGCTTACTTTTAATGATATACCTCGAAGATCAATATTTTGTACAATAGCACGTTTACCATTAAACACATCTTCTAGAAATCCAGTAAAAAAATCAGAAGCAGTTTTTGCAATATCAATATTATTCATACTTTCGTATTTATATTCTAATGCGTTAATTGTATCAATTAATACTTCACTTGTTGTTTGATCATTTATTTCAGGCAATGATTTTATTATTATTGGATCATCAATACATTCCTTTAATTCTTCAATGCGGCTAATTATATCATGTCTTGTTTGTATTGTATTTATACGTGTTTTTAAATCATCATCACCGCCATATTTATTTGTTGATTCGCCGAGTAAGTGTTTAATATTATTATTAACGCGCATATTTTCTGTTTCCTTTAAGAATCCAAATTTAGTAAGTTGTTTATGTTTATCTTTTAAACGTTCGTTAGATTTTGATGATGATGCTTTACTTGAACTAGATGAATCACTATCACTAATATCATCACTTTTTGTACTTTTAGTGCTTTTAGATCTCGTATCACTATTATTATCACTATCACCATCACTATCACTTTCATCATCATTATCATCACTATCACTTTCATCATCATTATCATCATCATCGCTATATTTATTGTGTTTTTGTTTGTGTTTTGGCTTATATTCTGTTTTATATTCTGACTTATGATTTGATGATTTTGTAGTGTTAGGTTTCTTAATTTTACTTAATGTTTTTGATAGTGATGGTATATCTTTAAGAATATTATCTATTTTATGATCATCATCATCATCATCATCATCACTTTCGTTATTGAATTTTGATTTATTAAATTTTCTATTAGCCATCACTACACGTTTATTATCAACATTACCAGGCATTTTTATATTTGATAATGGTGGTAAAGGCATCTTATATATTTAAATTGTATTTTGTTTTTTAACATTTAATTGAACAAATTATATTTAGGCGTATCTTCATAATTTTGATAGTGTTTTTCATCATTATTGCCTAATTCAACAATAAGTGGTATTATAAATCGCCTATTCTCAATAAACACAATAACACGTGATGGTGAATTATTATTTGGTAACTTTAATCCAGCAATATAAAATGCCGTTGATGATATATATGTTACATTAAATTTATTTTCGTGATATATTATTTCACTGCTCTCATTACTGTTTTTATATCCAGGCGTATTAGAATAGAAATTCATTAACGATACATAATAATTTGTTTCACCATTAGCTATACCATGCCCATTAACACCATTACCACCAACTGAAGATGATCTAGAAACAACATCAAATTTAGTTGCCGCATCATCAAAATTGTAATCAATTATACATTCAAAGAAATCCTCTCTAAATAACAGTTTATTGCTCATTTCATAAAAATTTATACTAAACGAATCTATACGTGGATTAGATGTAAATATAAGTTCTGCTGAACTATTAACACCATTAGTTAATGGAATCAGTGTTAATATATTGTTATTTGTTGAATCGACCTTTAAATAAAAATGTATCTTAGATGTATTAGGAATCGTATATCCATTTGTGTGAAATGGTCCTAATGATACACCAATAATATTAGATAATCTTGTTGATGCGAATATAGGCGCTAATATATATCCGCCAATAATAATACGTTTAACATTTTCTAGCGGTACATTAGAAAAAATATCGCCCATATTTACTTTGTTTTGATTATTAACAATATTAAATGTTAAATTGCCATTTATCTTTTCTTGATAATTGCGAAATTTACTATCAATCACTAAATGCTGTATCAACATTTATATTTTATTGCTTATTTTTTTTATATTTATAAAATTAAAAAAAACATATAACAATATCGGAACATATGGTTAAATCAGTCAAAGTTAAGGTTAAGAAATCAAATTTAATGGATAAAGCGTTTAATAATTTTCAATCAAATATGAGTGATGTATTTGGTGCGAATAATATATCTTTTTTTACAATAATGTGTAAGAAAATACAATTAATCAGTATTCATAATAGACTTGTTAACGCAATTATGGATTTATTCAATCAAAACGATAAATATTTTTTTATGAATGAAAATGATATATCAGAAATAACATTCTGGCTAAAAGAAAATAATATCGACTTTATTAATACTGCGCCAATATTAACTATGTATTATGAGAAATATTTCGATTATTTGCGTAAACAATATGAGATTAATCAAAACACAATCAAGGATAAATTAATCGAATTTCCTAATTATATTTTTTGTGATCAGCGCAATAAGTTAAAGTTTTATTACAATGATATTATTGTTAATATTATTAAGCGCGGGCAAAACTATATTAAATCCGCAGATAAGATGATTGATGTTAACTGTTTATATATGAATATTGATTCGAGCGATAAATTATTTCTTGATTGTATTGAGAAAGAGTTAACGCAAACAGATAAAGAATCGATTATGAATGAGATTAAGGCATTAGAAAACTGTAAATTCTTTATTGATTTTATATCAGTATATAATACGCTAATTCATTATAATTATTATCTCGCGAATACAAAAGTTGATGAGATTAATAAATCTTGTTTTATTGAGATTATTAACGATATAACATTTAAATCATTGAAACCTATATCTCTTGTTGATTTTAGGCGAATTATTGATGAAAACACTAATATAAAAGATATACGCAAGATTATATTTTCATTTAACTATGTGATATATGAAACTACATCAGAATTATATCAAGTATTATCATCGCCAAATTTTGATATGGACGAATTAATCAATTTCTTTATTAATCATATCAGCGAAATGAAATCAAAAATACCTGATTGTAATGAATTATTTGATCTTATGCAATCTAAAATACATTTACTTAAGACTAACTTCGCTAATTATTATCGTGAACAATTAGAATCAGGATCATCATTCTCTATTGTTAGCGCATTTTCAACAGATATATTAAACTGTGAAAAAAAAGATGGTAAGAAAAATATACCTAAGTTAATATCACAATTCAGAAAAATGCAGAAATTTATGTCTAACACATTATCATCTAAGATGTCAAATCTAATTAAGCCAAATGCTGATCCAACAATGAAACTTATTAATGAACAAGAAAAGCATATTGAGAAAATGCGTGATATTATGGAATTATGCGCACAGATTAATAATGAAATTGATAATGATGATGAATGTGAAAATGAGAGTGATGAAGATGAATGTGATGATGATGATAATGATGATGAATATGAATATAGCGAATATAGTGAAGATGAGGATATAAATATTCAGGAATAATATAATATTTATGATATAAATAAACTTTTACGTAATTTTTCAATTTCATCATCTTTAAATATCTGATCTGATTTATTAAATTCGTCAAATGAATATCCAAATAATCGTGCACAACAAAAGAATAATGAATAAACTCCACATTCACTTCCTCCTCTTTGATGTCCAACAACATTAAATTTAACTATAACATCATGTTCGATACCTTCTTTAACGCCATTATGTTCAATAACAGCTATAGATTGTTTTATTATTGGTAATATCTTATTATAATTCTGATTTGCTGAATCAAAGAAATTAATCTCCCATGGACGATTACGAAAATCATAGAATAAACTAACCCAATGCTCTCCAGGCGATCCGGTTAATGCTGTATTTAGGATAATTGCAAAACAATTTAACTTGTCTGTTGGATATGGTGAATATTTATATATGTTATGAATATCGTTCTCATCATTGCGTGATCCAGCACTCATAAAATCACGCAATTCACACTTAAAATAATGGAAATTAGGAAATATACGTTCAAGATTATCAAACGTTAGCTCAATATTAAAGTTATCTAACCATTCATTTGAATTTGCTGGACCTTTAGGTTTCATCATTAATTGTTTACCATTATTATCAACGGCTTCAAGATTATTGCGCTCAAGAACACATGATTGAGACTTACAATTAGATTTAGATTTTAATTGATCTATTATTTTTTTTATAGCATCAGGATTTTTAGGTATATCTTTTTGCCCTGTTAATTTCTTCAAATTATCATTACTAATACATATACTGTTTGGATCATTACATTCATTTCCAGGTATAAAATATCCATTTGTTTGTTTATTCGCCTCAACATAAAAATTTTCGTCTAACATATTTTATTTTTATATAATAACAAAAAAATATATAAAGTATAAAAGATCACTAAGTCATGAATAATAAAAACAACAATATATATAACCTATTCATGAATCTGGAATTATATATATCGAATGATTATGGCAAATATGTAAATTCATCATTAGCATACTTATTCGCAAAAGCAAAGTTAGATAAGAAAGTATTTCTGATATATAAATTATTAGACCAACCATTATATTACACTGATAATTATAAAGTCAATTTAACGCAAACATTAAATTATCAACTGATATTCTGTCCAATACGTATACGTGATTTAATTATCGCATTACCTAATAATAAAGAAGAAACAGAATTATATAATGAAATTACGCTTAATAGTCCAATGAAGATATTGCGCGTACCATTATTGTTGTGTGAAGAGAACATAATTACAATAAGACGCTTATTAAGATTCTGTAACGAATATGAGGAATTCTTAGATAACTGTATAGAATACTTAAATATGTTAAATGGTATAATGGTTATAAAAATGAAAAGTTATTTTTCCTAATAAAAATAATGGAGACATATTATAATAAATCAAACAAACTTATATCCGCGTATATATATTATGTTAAAGTTAAACAGTTAAAATATAAGGCCGTAATATCAAATATGCTTGATATTGTTAATGATATGAATAAAGATGAATTCGAGATATATAACAATATTAATATATCAATATTTGATGATGATTATACGAGAATAATAATATCATATAGCGATAATAATAATGAGCTTAAAAAATTATTTGTGCGCTTACCTAAATTGGATATTATTACATCAAAAACACATGTATATGGATTATTATTACATACATTAATTGGTGAAGGTACTAGTATGTATTGGGGTATTAATCCTAATAAACTTACTAATTTAGATAAATCATTTAAGATGTTGGAATGTTTTGCATCACCATTCAATCACTATTGTGATAATTATTTCTCTGTATTTCCTGGCGATAAAGTATTTGGCGCATGTGGTAATTTTTTTACTGACTTTGCATCAATATATGAGGATATAAATACAGATAATATTCTATTTACAGTTAATCCACCATTTACAGAGAAGATAATTATTAATACTATTCAACAAGTTGTGATGAAATTAACTACAAGTAAGAATGCAAATAAATATGTATTTTTGCTTTATTTGCCAAAATGGGATGATTTATATTATGATGAAGAGGGCAAATTTAAACATATCGATTTAGATAAATATATATTTGTTGAAAAACACTTAACAGATTATGTTTATGATTTCTCAATCAAAAAAAATATAAAGATGATTGGATTTAGCATTAGATTATTTATTATTTATGCGAATATTGAATTTAATGCGTTTGTTAATGATTTAGTCAATAGATTTTGATTGTGCATAAAAAATGAATAATAATATTGTATTATCAAACAAATGATTACGTTGTTAAACAAAAATTGTGATATCGCATATGTTGTTGCTGAACAGTTTACCGATACTAATGCGTTTTATATATTTGTTATCCTTAATGATTTAATGATAACTAGATTACCAAAAAATATAGAAGATAGAGTTGGAAAAACAGATAAAATATTGGATGATCTATTTAATGGTGAATTTAATATTAGATTAAATCAAGAAGATATATTATGCTTATTGTACTTAAATCGACATAAATTAATTGAGCGTAATAGTTTAATGTTCTTTAAACTTTTTGATATTTATATGTTTTTCTGTTTATTAAGCTTAGATTATCCATTAACAGATGTGATAATTAAGATTGGTAATTATCGATTTAACAATAATATTTTTAAACCATTAGAAAACAATAATATGATTCATTATTATTTTACCGAAAGAACATCATTCTTTTTAGGATTAGAATTTAAATCCAACATATATGAAGAAATCGATTATTATGATTTATCTTGTATAATGAATGTATATTTTAATTCACCCAGCAAATATACAAAAAAAAGAGTATCATTAAGAAATAAATCTATTTTCGAAAAATATAAAGTCAATGTTAAAAATGTGACTTATTTTTAATCTATATATAGTCATTTGATATTAACATATTTGCGAGACCATATATTCCAACAAGAATAATTCCTTGTATTATTGTGCCCTTGAATGTTGTTTGACTATTTGATAATTGTACGGCACCATCAATATTGCGAATGAAATTGTTAATAAAATATTCACTTGTGACCATTAAAAAAATAACGAACAGTATAAATAATAGCTTAAATATTTTTTTGAATTCTGATGGTTGACGTTTAGATTGGCAATTTTTTGCTGGTGTTAATGAGAAATCCATAATAGTATTTTTTTTATAAGTGATAAATAATATTTTTATATTTTTATTGTATTATCTTCCAATCGATTATCTCGCCAAATGTTTGTTCAAAGTTTAACATATTAATGACTATATTTTTTTTTGTATTTTTAACAAAGTTGCGATATTTATCATTCATCTCAACTAACACAATCTCAAGATATTCGCGAAAGTTATTAGGCACAATTAATTCATGTTCGCCTGTACAATGACTCATCTTAACAGATGATGAACAAGGCATAACAATATTACTTGTTAACTTAGGCTTATTCTCAACCTTATGTGGAATTAGCTGTTCTAAATCATTAACAGTTAATTTATATATTTCTTTTGGATTTATTTTGCCATTATCAATCAAGTTAATGATTTCAATCTTGATAATATCGTACAGATAATTTTCGTAATATGTTTCGAACATAAGATCGAAATATTCTTCTTTAGGTGATTGATTTTTTGCTATCGCTATATTAACTTGTATTAAATCAACTAATGATTCTTTCTCAGGATATTTATCGCGTATATCTGCTGATAATTCACTTTTAGGAAATGGCACAATATACGCATTCATACGATTTATTTCTAGCGCAATTACATTACCTTTATAAGTTATATATGCGGTTAATATATATTTGAATTTCTCAATATATTTTAACAATAATGCGAATGATACGTTTTGTGGAATAAACACATCATAATTAAGTTTTATTTTCGGATATATGTGTGAAAAAGAAATAGGTAAATAAACAGATTCATTATCATCTTCGATTATTATCGCATATACACGATTATTCTTGTTAACAAATAATTCAGTAACTTTATTGCGCATCTTAATTATTTCTGTTAAATTCATAGTATCGCGCGTAATTATTTGCTTGTTTATATTTTCAATCTCATTATTAAATATCTTCTGTTTTATTATGCCGTTATTTATAAAATCCTTTATGTTTATGAAATATATTGGATAGAATGCTATTTCGGATTCTAGCACAGAGTATATTCGCACATCAAAATCATATTGCAATATGAACAATTTAGGCGCATTATTATCCATGATTAATATTTCATTTGTCTTTATGCGGAATAATATAATGTTGATATTGTATATCTCCAATGTTTGATAAATAAAGAATTCATCCCAATTACGCATATTGAAGTTATAGAAATCAACATTATTTACAAATATGGCCATGAGTGCATCAATTAATCCATGAATATATTCTTGCGAATATCCGCCATATAATTTTTTCTGTGGATGACGTAATGATCGTTTAATTTGCATATCTGTTTGACCTACATTTTTTGTTTTCAGATTATTGATTATATCTAATATAAATTCTTTAACTGATATTTCCAGTGCATGTGTTATTGCATATACAATTGATGCTGATGAATTTGGCATTGATTGTATAACTTGTTCTGTTCCATATGTGAAATATCCGTCATATTTATTTGTGGGCGTAAAATCAAATATCTCAGCAATACTTTTAGGTAAACTACCAATACGTTCAGATGGTAATGCTTTATTAGCTATAAAGACATACGTTGATGGATTTAAGTTATAATATTTATCTGTATATTTGTGTTCACTCAAGCACTTATTTTGCATCTTATCTTTATTGCTATCTTTCTTAGTTTCCTTAATCTTACAACAAGGCACACAGTAATCATTTATATTTAGCCCTGTTAAAAAGCTAAATTCTAAACGTTCACCATTATTACTTTTCTGACATCGATAATATGCGGGTTTATTATATGTGAAATTCCAATACTTTATTAATTCTTTACGTTCTTGCGCGGATAAATTCTTTAACTCTGATTCAATAAATACTTCTGGTTGTTTTATGCCTTGACATTTCTTAGAATATATCATACCTGTTTTTAAGTTATCATACAGCTTTGGATCTGTTTCGCGCAATTTCTTTATTGTTTTCACATTCGAATAATCATCATCAATATCAACTTCACCATTATTGTCTTGACGCTTTTTATATTTATTCCCTGATTGTTTGATCTTTTCCATACTATTTAGCACATATATATTGAGTATTGGTAACAGATTAGCCAAATCTCTTAATGTTGAATTAATAATCTCGAATTTAATATTCGCAGTTGAGTAATAAACTTTTATTGTACATGGTTTTAATACGCCCTTAATCCAATTAACTTCAAAATTAACAGCTGAGGTATAATTCGCCATATTTGATTCAATGAATTGATTAAAGTTTTGGCGCATAAACTTAAATTCAGGTATAGTTAATATATGATGATATATTAATATTAGTGATATATTCTTGATTTCGCTATTAGATTTATTTATCTTCACAATATTATCGCGCCCATAATATATTATGTTATTATTGATTAGATCTATAACATGATCAGTTAATTTTTGTGTTTTCGCCATAATTTGATCGATATTTATTTTTTCATCCCATACAGTTCTTATTGTCCATTCACCATTAGAATTCATAAATATCATCATTGGATTATTACGCACAGTACGCATAGTACCAGTAACAGTTATTGTTAATAGATTATTTTTGGATATATACTTAATTAATTCGTTTGTCATTTTGGGTATTATACCATTTTGTTTATATTTGGTTATAGATATTTTTATATCTTTGTTGAGAAACATACCAATTAAATGCGGAGATATAGTCATCTCATAATACATGTGTGTTATATTAACATCTTTTGTATTTTGCACATGTAATTTATCAAATATATTACGCAATAATAAATTGTTATCTATTTTTGGCTTTGTTGATATATCCGCATTAATAACATTAATATCTATTTCTTTCATTAATTCAGTGCTATCCATACTCGAATATTTAACGGATGTTAATACATTCATTAATTCTGTTTCATTCTCAAGCACATTTTGTATTTTGTTGATGATTTCTTGTGAATTAAAGTTCTCCATAATATTTAACAGATATAGTTTAAACATATTTTCTGATAACATTGGATAATATTTTACAAGAAATCCCTCATATACTTTAGATAACATAGATAAATCATTAGCAATATATGGTGCGTCTATTGAATTCGGCATAATAAATGCTGTTAATGGAATTACAACAACAATATTCTTAGGAGCAAAATCAATTAAGAATTTATCTGAATTATCATATTCAAGATTTGAGAATTGCCCAAATTGTGTATCAGCAACCATAGATTTTATTTCCATATTATATGGTGAAAAAAAAGCATTAATTGGTGTATCAGTAATAACTTCGCGAGTACGGAATAATATTTGTGGAAATATATTATCACCTGTTTTATGAATATATCCAAGATACATTGGCTTATCTATTGGTGGTTTAAATGTGAATTTTTGATATTTGTAATTAATGGAATCATCATTATCATCATCATTATATTCATCTCCGCCCTTAATCGCTTCATGTTCAGATGGATATAATGAATCAAGCCAATCATTAAAGTTGATATTTAATCCGCGTATATGTAATAATTCAACATTTATGCCTGTTATCAGATATAGTTTATTTGTTAGATCAGAAATTTTATCAATATTATATATATTTATCTTGCGCCCATTCGGCAATATGTATGGAAACTTAATCTCTTTATGTTCCCATTTTTTATTTAACATATATACTGTAAATTCGATTATTTCAGGTTTAATATATTTAAGACTCATTGTGTTTTTTAATGAATAATATATTTTTTTTATTTATTAAAACTCTATGCGGCCATTATTTTTGTTGATAATTTGTATTATGATTTATTTATTTTATTCGTTTATTTATCATAAGAATTCTGAAAGATATTCACGTATATTATATTTGCGTAAAATGGCACAAGAATATGTTAATACATTGAGAAGATATTATAATGCCATACCACTTAATCGTAAATATTTTGTTAATTCGATTATTGATAGATTTAATCCAAAAATGATAAAAGAAAACAACTATATTAAGGCTGTAATGCATAATGAAACTTCATATTTGTTAAATAAAGATCAAGAACTTAAAATATGTTTGATGAAGAATAAAAAAGAGATACATGATAATAATATTTTACTATATGTGCTTATTCATGAAATGACTCATATGGGTTCAATTGAAATTGGTCATAATGATGAATTTATATCAAATTTTAAATGGTTTCTAACATTTCTTACAGATATGGGCAAGTATATACCTTATGATTTTAGCAAAAATCCAATACTATATTGTGGAAAGATATATGTGAGTGAAAATCAATACTATGTATAGTAAAAATTGAATATTTTGGCAATATATTATAACTATGAATCACATATCAGATTATTATAATGTGGATATTACTGATGAAATTACTGATAGACTAAATCAGAATAAGTATATTTATGTTAACCTGATTAATAGTGGAATAAACTTTATGGGCAGTAATGTGATGTTAACTGAAAGCGAGAAAAACAAATATTCACATAGATTATTTGGACGATTGCAAAATGGTCAAAAGATTAATATTATTGTTACAGGAATAAATATATATTACGATATTCTTGTGCCTGATAATATTGATGAGTTTGTTATAAAATATAGCAAATCAGAACTGTTCAAAATTAGATCATTTAATACACCAATATATGATGATGCTAATAAAAATGAGAGTAATTTCAAATATATGAAATTTCTAACAATCATTAAATCAAAGTTAGAACCATTATCTGTTGAACAGAAATATTATAAGCCTATTAATGGATTTGATTTCTCACCAAAAAAAATGTTATTTGCGCGTTTATATTTTTCGAATATAATTAAACGTAAAGAATCAATAGACACTGCAATTAATTATGGATTTTGTTTATATTCAGATAATAAAGTATTTGATTATATTGATCAATTATTACAATATGATTATCGTATTAATTTGGCTGGTTCAAACTTAATTCGCAAATATACAATAATATCTAAGCCTTCAACAAAATATCCTGTTTATATTATTAAAGCAAGCATTGATGATATTTTTTATTCACCTTATAATGATGATCGTGATATAGTTAAATTTAATATGCGCGGAAATGAAATTACACGCGAATTATATCCAATGATAAATGTTCCGATAAATCAAAAATGCGATATCGTATTATTGAATTATGATATTGAGACTATTTCATACATGGATAATAATAATAATATAATAGATATCGATAATAATACTGATGAGTTTAATGAAACTGCATTTCCATTTCCAGAACCAGGAAATCCAGATGTAGAAGTTTTTTTAATTACCTGCGTATTGTCATGGCAAGATAATAAACCATTTCATGCAATCGTATTATGGATATCTAAATCTGATGATGGATATACAAATAGTGGATATGAGCGCATATTTGAAGAGTTTAAATGTGAGATAACATATAATTCGTACAGAAATGAGCATGATTTATTATATGATTTCTGTAATATACTTAATCGATTTAAACCAGATATTATTTGTGGTCATAATGCGGCTAATTACGATAATCCATTTTTAGAAGGAAGATTAAAATATCATAATTTATTACCTGAACTATATAAGGCATTATCAACAATTAATCATATTGATAAATCATTAAATGATTATCGCGAAATAAGAGCACAAGATTTACAGTATATTATTAAGCGACAACAATATAAGATATTTTCTGATCAAAATCAAGAGATTATATTATTTAATACTAGTGGATTAATTTCATGCGATACTATGTTGTTATGTGATAAATTCAAGTTAGAAGGAATAGATAATTATAAATTGGCCACAATATTAAAGTTTTTGAGATTACAAGATAAGGCTGATATGGATATTCGCAAGATGTTTAGAATTTATTTATGTAGTATGAAATATTCTACAAATTACAAGATAGATGGTGAAGATATGTATGATGTTATATATTACTGTTTAAATGACGCATATTCATGTAATCGTATATGGGAGAAGTTAAAGCTATATGAATATTTCAAATCTAAAGCAGAGATTGCTTTTTCCACATTATATCAAGCATTTAATATGGCTGATGGTGCAAAATGTACATCATTAATTGCTGCAAGTGCTGGAAATATGTTAATATCGTATTCTGTTAATAAGAAACTTATAGATGGTAAATTTCCTGGAGGATATGTTGTCGAACCTGTTCATTCGGGATTATATATAGAAGGTCCAATTGGCGAATTAGATTTTAATTCGCTATATCCATCAATTATGACTTGTTTTAATATATCAATTGAAACAGTTGTTTCTAATCCAGATAATATGGCTAAATTGATTAGTATGGGATATAAAATGACTGAAATAAAGTTTCTCACAACATCAAATAATGAGATTCATGCGTGGATTGTTAGTCATGATAATAAGAATGAGAATTTCGCCATTTATCCATTAATTCAACAAAACCTTAAATCACGAAGATCACAATATAAAAAGATTATGGAAGATGCTGAAGAGAAATTAAACAAGATTAAGTTAATGCGTGATGGTAAATTAGAGCGTGATGATTCACTTATTGAACAAGAGAAGAATCTTGAATTTATACAAACAAAGAATAATGCAACACAATTAGCTATTAAGGTTTATATGAATACGTTTTATGGTGTGACTGGTGATAAAACGAGTTTATTTTATAATGTATGTATAGCTGGCGCAACAACAACATTGAGTGTTCGCGCAACTAAATTAGCACACGCTATTGCAAAGAAAAATGAGTTTAATATTATTTATGGTGATACAGATTCTATGTATGTTCGTGCGCCAGATAAAGCATTTATGCAAATACATAAAGATTATCTCGAAAATAAAATAGATAGATATACTTATTGGAGTGAGATGTGTAATATTAACTTGCGTGAATGTGATCGATTAAACGTTATGGTTAATGAAGAAATGTTTAGATGGACTGGTAATAAATATTTAAAGATGTCTCATGATACAACAGGATTTCCTTCATTTTGGGCATCAAAAAAGAAATACGCATATGTTAAACAGTTAGCTGTTATTGATGAAAAAACAAATAAACGCGCAGATCCTAAATTTCATTTTGATGATACAATATTATTATCAAAGAACTTTAAGATATTTAAAATTAAGGGCTTAGAATTAATTAAGCGCGGACATTCAACAGCACTTAATGATATTGGTAAACGTATTATAAAAGATATATTTAATATTGACAATATTTCTGAAACTATTTCACGAAATATCGCATATGCAAAGATTACAAATATGCGCATAAGTTATAATATATTAAATTATCGATATGATCATGTTTATGGGATTATATATAAGTCAATCGAAGACTTATATAAATCTGATTGGAATGTTGATTTATTTGTGCGTGAAAAAATGTATAAACCGCATAAAACAAATATATCGAATAATATGTTTATTAAGCGTATGCAAGACAGAAATATAGAAAATATTCCACATCCTAATGAGAAATTTAAATTTGTGTATGTTAAGCCTAAAGTTATTGTTGATGAATATGGACGTTATATGGATTATAAAACTGGTGAATTAATGGAATTATTAAGTGAATTTAAGAAACCAGATTCTGGTATGGAGTTATATAAGTCATATTATATTATACATGAATTTATTGGCATGTATGCACGATTTATAACTCAAGTTGATAAAAATAAAATCACACAGGCACATATTAATACTAATCAAAATAGCGCATATGTGCTTATGATTGATTATACAAATAATAATAAGCCTATTAAGATTGATGATGAAATTGATCGCGAAATCAGTAATATGTTAGATTCTATTGTTAATATTCGCGATGAATTAGATGATGGACTTAAAGAATTGCTTAAAATCAAAGATCAATATATTGAACCTGTTATTGTATATGGAGATGAACATGAAGAAGTTGAAGAAAATGCGCAATTAATTAAGCGTATAAATGAGTCACAATTCAATAATATGAAAAAACACTTAGAATATATATTAGAATCATTAACACATGATCATCAAAATAAAGTATTAATGAGTATACAAAATAAAGAACGATATAAGCGATTATCTAAAAATATTAGCACATATATATTTGCTAATCTATATAATAATGTTATCTGTGCTGCTGTTGCAATAAAGAAAATACTTAATACAGAAAATGTTAAGAATGCGATTAAGTGGAATGGTACTATAGAATACAATAATCCATTATTAGATTATGATATAGCGTTTAATACTTGGATAGGTAAGATACGTGAAATAAAGATCGTTGATAAATCAATGATCGCATCTATAAATGTACATATTGAGAAATTTAAATTAATATCCAAAGATAAACAAACAGAGAAATGGCAAACATCATTTATTAACGCTATGAAACAATCTGGATATCGCGAAATAATGATGAAAGAAAAAAAAATATTCACAGATATATTACGAGATATTGCTGTATTGATATTAAAATTACCTTCAGAAGTAACTATGTTAACTGAATATAACGATAATAAGGATTTATTTATATCAAAATATATCGATACAAATTTATTTAGTAAGATAAGTGAGAAGTATACTGAATTAGTTGCTAGATTTAAGATTATTAATGAAAATATTGAATTTTATAACTATCTCATGAATTTACCGATATGATTTAAATAACATTTTGCCATTTGGTTAAAAGTTCAGACATATCAACACCACTTGTTTGAAGACCATTATCAGTTTTAAAGTTATGTAATGAACGTCTATATGGGCCATAAAACTTTTGTGGAGGCGGTTCAAATATTTGTTCAATCTTGTTTCTATTTTTTTTGCCCTTTTCTTGATTTCTTCTGTTTGTTTCAACCATATCGGACGTTACATTATTCTGATAAATATATTCAGCGTGATCATAATTACTATCATTTAATCCGCGCGAAAATTCATTTGTCATAATATCTTCAGGTGATTTAGGATATGATTTTTTAACGTTTCTTATTACTGATGGTGTATATGACATCGGTTGTGTGAATTTCTCCTTCTCTTGAAAAAAGTACATATAGATTAGGTATATAACAAAGACCAAAATAAAGATATCAAATAATCCCATACTTTTCTATATATCAAAAAAAAATATGTTTTTTAAATATTTTTATTTAGTAATGTATTTTTATTCTTCGATTAATTCATTAATATCTTCATCAATTTTCCCATTTAATGCTTCTATACCAAATGCTGCAAATTTAGATCTAGATTCTATAAATTTATTATAAACCTTTTGCAAAAATTCAACAGCATATTTGAATGTAAATTGAATTTCATATGTATTATCATCTTTAATTGGGTTAAGTATTTTTTCTGGTAGTAAATTACGATTACTAATTAATTTTGCAAATGTAAATCTACTCATTGTCGAAAATGATATTAGATAAATATATGGTATTTCAGTTGTTAATACAGAAAGTTTTAGTGGTGATTGAAGTATATCATTAATATTAGCTAATACTAATGATGATTCGTTAGATACTTTTGCTTGATGATTATTATGTATTAAAATAATACGCACATAAAACATTTTACTAATATCAAGATATGGAAATTGTTGGTATCGTAAATCTAATTCTAGATCATAATTTTTACTATATAAATTACCACCCGATAATAATTTATTTATTTTATATAAACCTTTTTGATTGCGGGATAAAGTTATTCGTTCTTCATTAGATGTAAATTTAGAATAATAAGCTTTTAAAAGATCAATAGTATTATTTAAACTATATTTTGTTTTTTTATCGATATTAAATAAATTTATATTATTTGTATGATAGTCTTGTATTAATTTTTCTTCAGTATCTAAATTAATAATAATATCTTTAAAACCCTTTTTAGCAAAATTTAGAAGTATTTCTTTCCAGTTAAATTCTTTATCAATAATAATAATATTAGTTGTATCTTTAGCGATTATTCTTCTATATTGATTGATAAATTTAGCTAATTGATTATAAGTTATATTACCGTCTTGAGCTATATCATCTTCAACAAATAATGATGAATATGCTAATTTAGCAATATCAAGATAATAATTATCTAGATAAACAATATTGTGTTTAGATATTTCTCTAATTTTATCTATCATTTTAGCTTTTGTGTTAAATAATAAATTCGTATCCAAAAAATCTTTCAACCCGTCAAAATTATGATTCAAACATACAAAAATAGCTGGAGTATATCCGCCACCTTTTAGTTTGCTATAAATTCTTCTACTTCCACCTTTCATATCTTTATTTTCACGCTCATCAACATCCTTAACTTCACCTTCTTCTCCACGCTCATCAACACCCTCATTTTCATCTTTATTTTCACGCTCATCAACATCCTCATTTTCATCTTTTTCTCCATGCTCATCAACACCCTCATTTTTACCTTCTTCTCTATGTTCACTTATATTCTCATCATTTTCATCGACTAAATCCTCAGTTTCTGATTTATCTAATCTTTCAGCTAATATAATTTTAAGTTTTTCTATATTAGATAAATCAGCATCATCTTTAAGTTCAAAATTTTCAGAACCATTAGTAAGATAAAACATTTTACTATAAAATCTGGAACTACTTAATTTTTCAAATTTAGTTAAAGGAATAAATACACTAGTTTCGTCTTTATTATCATCAATTCTTTCACAAATTTCTTTTAACATAACTAGTAATTCATAATCAGTATTTAATTCATAAAAACTATTTAAATCAATTAAACTAATTGATTCTTTTTGAGTTTTTGATATAAATATTTTTTTATGTGATTGTTCTAATAATTTTTCATCATTTATTGTTAATTTAATAATAGTGTTTTTATATGAATATTCAGTAGGTAATTTTTTAACATCAGGTCGTTTTTTACTTATATTAAATAATAGATATTGATATTTTTCTGCATCCTCAGTTAAAAGTGTTTTAATAGCGCATAGAATTAAAAGAGAATATAGGAGTTTATCATTTTTTGTTACAGTGTAAGATAAAGTTTCTAAAGGTAAGAAATTATCTTCATTTTTTAATACTGAATTTAATACTACAGATTCAACTATATCACTATTTTTTCGAATATTAGGATTTTCTTTAAGTTCAAATTTATAATCAAGATTTCCTATTTGAACAACTACATAATATAGAAATGGAAATTTAGAGTAAAGTTTATTTAATCTTAATTCAATATCACCACCAGAAGTAGATTTGGATTTTAATATTGATGCTGATTCTAAAATATGAATTAATGAATTCTTTAATACTTGTTTATCGTGACCAAAAAATGATGTATCTTTATTTAATGGTTTCGGTTTTTCTTCATCTCCAAAACCGTCATCTGGTTTCGGATTTCCTTCATTTCCTAAACTTTTTTTAGATTCGTTTGATGGGTTAAATATATTCGTATTTTTTTTTTGTACATTAATTTCAAGCGTTAAATTACTATGACTAAACTTGCTTAAATTTTTACTACTCAATTCCCCTTTCTGCATATCTGAACTTTCAGAATTGAATATTTCTGGAACTGTTTCCTTTCTTATAACATTTTTTCCTATTTCCCTAATTATTTCAGCAATTTCATTATCAAAATTACATACATCAACAAAAACATAAATATCTTCAAAAGCCTTTACATTAAAATTTTTTGTTATTTTTTTTAATTTTTCATAAAGATTTTTATCATCTAAACATTTTCTTATTATATATCTAGCTAGATATTGCTTATCTTTATAATTACTATCTGAAACATTCTCATCTAATAAATATATTTCTTCCCTTAATCTATTAGCATTTTCTCCAATAAGACTAATTTCACCTCTATCATCAATATTTATATCTAAATCGGAAATAAGTCCAATTACAAAAGGAGTGAAATCAATTATACCTTCATTCGTGATTAATAATCCATAATAATTAAATAATGCTTTTAATAAACGATTAACATTAAAAATAAGCGATGATGGATATCTTATATTTATCATAATATCATAATAAAATCTTTTTTTATCACCCTTAATAGTAGATAAAAACATAATTATAAATATATCAACATATGTTAACGAAATACAGTTTTCTATCAAAAATTTTTCATCATATAATGTATGTCGAAATATAAATACATATTTGTTAAACATATCTATTAATTTAGTTGTAAAATTTGTTTCTTTTTTTTTTTCTTCTTCTAAATTTTCCATAATTTTCGAAGCTAGATTAAGTTGTTTTAATAAAAGAAACAATACATTTTTTGTATAACAAATAATAAAGTTATATACCTCTATAATGTTTTTTTTTTCTATTAAGAAATATATTTCAAGGATCATTAAAATATTATACACTATATTTGTACGATATACCATAATTTCAGTTATAGAATATCTATCGGTTTTAAGAATAAAAAGCATACCATCTATAACAACAATAATATCTGTATTTTCTCCATAACCTTTTTTAATAAATTTTTTTCTAAGTATTTCAAATCTATTTATTAATGTTGAAGATATTGAACTATAAATAGTAGAATTAAAAAGTAATGATAATAATCTTGGTTTATATGTTTCAAAAACTGCCATAAAAATTTCATTTTTTCTATACCTGTCTAAAACAATATTTAAAAAGCTACCAACAACATCTACATCTTTAGACATAATAACCTCTGAAAATATATTTATAATTTTATTTATAGTATCACTACGATTAAATTCAATAGTTTGTACTGTTTTTATTTTAAAGCTTTCAATGAATTTCACAATATTTCTAGAATTTAATCTAGAAAATTTATTAAGTCTAAGTCCTTGACTTCTATCTGTTTTTCCGGATATTTTTACTACACCACGACTTTCTTCAGATTCCATTTGTGGTTGTTTAGGTTCATCGTCTGAATCAAACTCATATTTTTCTTCATTTTCAAGATATCTTTTCATAAAGTAACTTGATTCTTTATTCATATCTCCTTCTATCTCTAGTTCTCTCATTCCTCCTATAGTTCCAGGATCTTTAATAGGCTTTGAAGCTAAAATAATACCATTTGTTTTCATTGTAGCTATAAAAGTACCAAAAGTATTTTCATCATAGGAAATCTCAGAAAGTCTACCAATTGTTAATGATTTAACTTCAGTATCATCTCTTAAAAATCGTTCTAACATATATTTTTTTCCATCTCTTTTTTTTAGTATTTTTTTTTTAGTAAAACGTATAAATTTATTCCTTAATTTGATATAATTTGTAAATATATAATCTTTATGATATAGTAAAAAAAGGCATTCAAAAAAATCATTTAGGTAAAAAGTAAAACAACAATAATATTTAAGATATGTATCAATAGAAAATTCTATATCTGGTGGTAAAAAATTTAATTGTAATGTTCTATCGTTGTCAACTGTAAAATTTGATATATCTTTAATATTCACATAAAAAATACTTTTAGTATAATAGTTAAATATAGAAAAATCACATTTATAAATAAAATTAATTAAATGTTCTAAGATACCATTTCCTTTAGGTGGAATTTCAAAATACCAAGTATTTTTTTTAATTGAGCCATCTTTTAATATTGTATAAATGTAAGGATTAGTTTTTATTTCTTCGTGCATAAATTTTTCCACAAACGTAATAAATTTATCTTCAACACTATTAAATAATGGATTATAATTTTCTATTTCATTCTTAACTTTTTGATCTAAACCATATGGTGTATCTGGTGTATCTGATGTATCTGATGTATCTGGTGTATCTGGTGTATCTGGTGTATCTGATGTATATTCGTTAGGTAAAATAGGTGTAGAAAATGACTGTTTATTGTTAATTTCAATACTAACATCAGATAATAATTTTGAAATTCTTGTTTTTACTTTTTCTAATTCACTTATTTTCTTTCCATATTTAGAATCTTGATCATCAAAATTTTTTTCTAAATCTTTATTTTTTTTATTTTCTTCTGTTGTGTATTGATGTATATTATTTTTTTCATCCTTATTAGAATTAACATACGCAATAAGATTTTTAGCATCACCTATTATTTTTGGTATGTCTGATTTTAAACTTGTAATTTTATCTGTTATTTGTTTAAACTGATTTTTAATTTCATCAATAAAAGCAGATGCTGATATTTTATTATAAATTTTTTCTATTTTAGTTTTTATTTTTTCTAATTTAGTATGTAAAAGTATAATAGAAGTATATTTCACAGCATCATGTTTAGTATAACTATCTACTAATCCTTTATAAGTAGATAATTCCGAAGTAAAATCACTAATATTTTTAACAAGATCTATTCTAGAAGAGATAAAAAATCTATCATAACTATCTACAAATGAATCAAATGTTGTGTAATCACTTGCCATATTAGCAATTTCTGTTGTTACTTTAGATAACAGTTTATTAAGTTCTGCCTCAATACGAATAAAAGGAGATATAGGATTATTATTTACAAAGTTAACTTTTCTATCATAATAAGAATTAACACTTAAGCTCCCAAGTGCTTTTTTAGCTTTTTCATATTCTGATTTTTTAGAACTTTTTTCAGTATCATCTATAACCAAACAAACATCTATAAATTTTTCAAAAAAAATCCTTATAAAATCTAATTCTTTCTTATCACTTTTAACTTTATTTTTAAGTTCATTTACTTTTTCAATATCCTCAATAATATCATTCAAAATATTTATTATATTAACAGTATCTTTTTGATCATTTTGTAATAAGTTAATAGTTATGTTATATATATGATCATAGACAGAATCATAAAATTCTTTAAATGCAGCGTTAGATTTATCTATAATACTTTTTAGATTATCGAATGAATCGGTAGAATAACTGCTAAAATCTTCAAATATATTATTAGTTGCAATTTTATCTAGAATTAATTTAACTTTTTCATCATTCATTTTATTTTTTAAGCTATCCTGAATATTCATAAGATAATTCTTCATATCAACATAAAGTTTTATATCACCATTTCTTAAAATTTTATTATTTTCTAAAGATTCGCTAAGTTTCTTTTTTGTATCTTCTAATTCTGTTTCTAATTCATTAATTCTTCTTCTATCTGAAGGTGATAACTTTCCTTGTTCTAAAACATCTTTTTCTTTTCGTATTTTCGTAATCTCATCTGTTAATGTTTTAATATATGCTGCATTACCATCAGAAGTTGAAGATACTAGAATACTTTGATTATTTTCAATATTTTCAAATAATAAAGAATAAATTTCTAAAACCTTACTTACACCTTGATTTATTATAATATCTTTATCTGTTACATTTATTATGAAATTTTTAGTTATTTTACCTCCACTTCTCGTAGTTATTTTTTCAAATTTTACAGTAGGGTTTGAATATTTTTTACATATCCTAACAAAATTTTTTTTAAATGTGTCTTTTTTATATTGATCATTATTTTCAATTATCCAATATATATATCCAACTGCATTTCTTTCATTTACGCCATTTTTTACATATACTAAAAACAGATAATATAAAAATATTATTTTTCCATCAATTTCCTCATCGTTAAATATTTGTTCTAGCAAAATTAATGTAGCATATCGTTCACATTCATTTCTTGATAATTTATATAATCTATTAACAACATCATCCAATGTTTTAACATTATCTTTATATTTTTTATTATAAGATTGTACTTCATAAAATAGGACATATTTTTTTTTATAAAAATTAGCTAATTTAATATCTCTGATTTTTTCTAAATTATCATTAATCTTTGACATAGTATCTTGTTTTTCTGGTTTTAATGAAATGTTATTACTATTAAAATTAGTCAATGACATAAATCTTAATGCTTTAAATATTTCACTATTTGATCTATTAATATTATCTATATCGAGTTTACTAGTATTCGTTGAATTAAATTTATTAACATTATCCTTTAAAAAATCTATTTCAACCATATTAAGATATTTACCATAAACAACGTTAGCACCAGTTTTATATGCGGTATTAGTTGTATCGGTTTCATCAAACAATATATTTTTATATAGAGGTATGCATAATGGCATTAAACTTGAATATGGTATAATACTATTGTGTTTAATTTTATAGTCATTTATAAAGTTAATAACAGGTTCAAAATATTGAGTTGATATTGAAAAATTTATAACAGCATCATTTATACCTTTATCTATTTTTTCTAAATAAATTTTCATTGTACCTAAAAATGATACAAAATTAACTATCTTTGATTTGCTATCTAAATCATTCTCTCTGCGTGAAAAAGTAAAATCGATTAATGCATTTATTTGATTATATATATCTAAGAATAAATTCTTATAATATCCTAGATTGACACTAATAATATTTTTTTTATGTGAAAATGTCGAAATATCTTCAGTATAAATATTACTTGTTGGATATGATATTATTGATGATTTCTTCTCAACTTTATTATTTAAGGCGGCTCTAAATAAATTACCAACAGTATTAAATAATATTTGTTTTTTTGCGATAACATCTGATAAATTTTTATAATAATGTTTATCGTAATATTGTTTAGTTTCAAATAATCTATCCGGATTAAGTATATCATTGTCATTTATAACTAAATGTTTCCATATAGTTGTATATATATTTTTTGAATGAGAATTTGATGATAAATCTAATAATTCTTCGATAGCTTTATTAAATTTTACAACCAAACCAGGTGAAATATTAAATTGTGAAATAATATCAACACTATCATATTCTGTTTCGTTAAAGATATTTGTTTTTTGGTTAATAATAAAAAAACCAGGATTATATATAAAAAACTTCGACCCATTTATTCCTTCTAATATTTTATCGCCAAGGGTTTTTAGTTCTTTCGTGAAAAAATTTTTATATGAAAACTCATTATCCTTTAAAAATAATCCATTATATAATATTCTATGACCCTTAAGTAAACATGTTCTAAATGATAATTGTTTTTCATAAGAAGTGTTATAATTATCTTCATCTGTATTAAACTCTATATAAGAATAATAGTTATTAAACTGTGATTTATTATTGTATGTTAATGTCGTAACTTCTATTATTTCAGAATTAATATTATCTATTAACTCACGTACTTTTTCAGCAATATCCTCAAATGATAATAACATAGATAAATTTTCCTCTAGATAATTATAAGTTAATGATAATGTATTAAAAAAATTTTCGAAGTTAAGTCTTACATCGTTGTTAAATTTCTCAATAGTAACTAAGCTGTTATCTTTAAAAATCATACTAATTAATGTGTTTAAATAGTTATTTTTAGATTCTATAAAATAAATTTTATCCTTCATCTCAATACCAATTTCGTTATCTTTATCTTGATTTAAATTTATTAACCTAAATATTTTGACTACATCAAACATATATGTAAACATAAAATTAGTAACTATATATGGAAAATAACATAAATCATCATATAAAAAATATTGATATAAATTATCAGTAACCCAATAATTATTAATAATTAATGATTCGATAATATTATACTTATCCTGTTGATCTTTAGTTTCATTAAAAATATGTTTTGTTTTTTTTATTAAGTAACGTAATTTTTTTTTATCATTATCAATATTCAACGAACTAATATTGTTAAAGTATTTTTTAAATGCGACATCTATATCATCCAGTGATGATTCAGCAATCTTTAAATCTAGTTGTGTATTTGTATTATTCGTTTTAAATATTTCCCAATTTAATGTTTTAGTATATTCCGATTCGTTATATAATATTTCATCATCATCAGTTATATTATCCGAAATAATATTAAATGTTTTTTGATCAACTCCATCAGTTATACTTTTTATCTTTTCACTGCTATCCATCATAATAATACATGATGTAGCGAAGTTAATAAATGAATTAATAGATGATTGTATATTATTTCCAGATTCTGTATAGATTTTATTACAATAATTAATAATTTTCTTCACGTCGTCATTATTAAATAAATTTTCATCCACACCAACATTTGATAAGCTTATTTCATCTAGATAATCGAATAATTCCTCTTCAATATCATCATCATCATCATCAACAGTTAATAATGTTTTTAATAAATTTATCTTTTCATTTTTATCGTATGTTTTGTTTTTATCTTTCTTTATATCAAATAAAGATTTATAATAATATAAATTTGATTTAACACGTAGATAATAACTATTATTTTCATTTGCATAATCAACATTTATTTCACCATTAGTCTTAATTTTTTTTGAAATTATTAGATATAATAAATTATCAGTGTTTGCTGTAAAAAAATTCATAAATGATAAAATTTTTGAATTATTTCCAGCCTTTTCTATAAAAATATCATAATATAAGAAACATAGTAATGGTAATCTTATATATAATTCAATACATTCTTCTTTCACATCAACATTATTATTTCCGCCAAAAATTAAGTTAGATGTTTGAGAAAAATTATATGCGGAATTATGTAAACTTAAATTATTAATATCTAAGAATTTAAGATTTTTATTTTTTATAGGCATTAATACTTTATATATTTCAAATGAATTAGAAATAAATTGTATAATAGATAAAAATACCTTATTTATTAAATTATTACCATCATATAAAATATTGAGATACTTATTATTTACAAATTCTAAATTACCACCAACTAAATATAATTTCATATTTGATTCATCACTAGAATGTCCTAAGACTAAAAAATTATAAAAATCATATATTTCAAATGTCATATGACTGTCATATTTATTAATTATTTCTAAAATTTTTATGATATTATCTTCATAATTTTCTATCAAACCATTTTCCTCTTCCATATCTTTAACACATTTATCAACAAGATTTTTCATAGCTTTATATTCAAGTGAATCTTTATCAGAATTTATATCACTAAATTTATCACTATAACACATAGTACATAATGTGTTAAAACATAATTTAAATATGCCATGATCATATTGTAATTTTGTATCATTAATTTTATAACTAGGTTTAGATTTTTTATTAAATGTATTTTTAGACACTAAAACATTACTTAGTTTGCTATTTAAATATGATAAATTTAGTTTTTGTTTATCAAGGTTATCTATATCAAAATTTCCACCATCGAGTTTTTTAACTGATTCTGCTAGAAACTTATTATTAATAATATCCTTATTACCTGTAATTTCTGGATCATAAAACAAACAATGAAATATAAAATAATCATACAACATTTTCTTTATTTCTTCCTTTGGTGGAATAAATGAACTATATTCCGATAATTGTTCAGGTGATGATGAATTAATAATATTATAAATGTTTGCTATAATAAACTCGATATAATTCTGTTTATATAAAATATTCTTCACAATAGGTAAATTTTTATCATAATTGTTAACAATTGTATCAACTATTTTTTTTGTTTGATCAATATCATGATAATATGTATTATTATATTTTATTATATTAGATTTAGATAAACCAACCGGATTTTGTGCAAAAAATAATTTAGATGATGACCATTTAATATGAGAATTATTATCAACATCATTTTTAAATATATTATATTTTTTATTTTCTATATCATGAACATTATGGAATGATATTTTCATCTCCATCAACATATCAAAGAATTGTGTAATATTTGAATGATTAAACGAAAATAATAGATTAGCAAAAAATAATAGATGTTCTACAGAATAAATAATATTATACGGTAATCTAACAAAATAATCTTCTGCCTGATAAATTTTATTAAACTTTTTTTTTAATGTTGCTTGATCCATATGGATTGATGATTTTTCCATCATTTCGCGTGTATCATTTAGTTCGCTTTGATTTCTATTAATAATAACTTCAGTATATGTTTTTAACATATTAAAATAAGTATTTTTACGTTCGTCTAAGATATTCTTATTATTTTTTATATTATTCATGATTCTATATTTCTGTTTATTATAGTTAATGTTATAGTCGACAATTATCTTAATTTTATTAATCTGTATCCTAATTTTATTAATATTAACATCTAATACGCGCTTAACATATACTTCACTATAATTCTGTGGTATTAATTTTCTATATAAATCTATTAATTGTGAACCAATATCTTTTATCTGTAAATGAATTACTTTAGCATATTCATTAATCTTATTTATAGGGCCCATTAAAAAAGATAACTTATCTTGTTTAAATGAATTTAGATAATTATAGAAGAAGTTAAATGTTGAATCAGTAGTTAGATTATATGAATCTACAACAGTCATTTTACTATCAACATGTACCGATTTAAATATATTCGATATCGATGAAATAATATCATTAATATTATTCATAATATCTAAAAATTTATCAACATCAAATACAACTTCTGATCCATTCTGATCAATCAGTTTAAATATTTCATCGAATTCTTGTGAAATATTTACAAAATTTGTATAAATAATTGTTGTAAAATTATTAATTTTGGCCTGTAATGCTGTCTTAATTTTTTTACTAAACTCATCTTCGGTTATCTGTTTTCGCAAACCACCTTTTAAGAGTTCACTATTCTTTTTACGTTCTAATTCTTTTTTAAATATATCAACATTTTCGCTAATATCACCAACTAATAATGGAGAAAAAATATTAGTTAATAGTGTAGTTAAATTATCACGAACAGTATTATCTGATAACGATTCATTATTCTTTAAAGTGACCTTATCCATTTTTTCTAATAGATCAAGTATGATTTGTGAAATAAATTGCTCTTGATCAAAACTATTATCAGTATTGTAATTTTTACCTGATAAATCTTTTATAGCATTAAGAATATTTTCATTAAGTTCAAGAATAGAAGTGCCTAAATTTTCACTTAAATTCTTAAGCTTAATTGCTGAATTTGTTATTTCAAGAAAGTTAATAAACTTGGATTGATTATCATTTGGAACAAGTTGTAATAATTTTTCGCTTAACAAATTATTATTATTACTTTCAGGTACTCTACCTGTAAATTGCGGATACAATACATGTGTTGAAGTTTTTGAATATATTTCTTCAAGCTGTTGTCTATAAAAATTTAGAAATCTAATAACCGATTGATAATCAGTATTAGATTTTTTATTAACACTTTCCATATATTGACCATTTCGTTCAGCTAATTTTATTATCTCAATAGCCTCAGAAATATTATTCTTCAGAGACTGTACCATTGAAGAGAAAGCAATAACATTATCTTTGAATGCTGATGAAAAAGATGTAAATGTATTAATAACTGTTTGTGTCATCATATTAATCATTTTATCAACACTATCATTATTCGCTTGTTGCGGTAATTTACTCAGATTAACATTAAAACAACTATTATAAAATTCTATAACATTATTTAGCAAATTTATAAAATTACTATTTTTAACAATTTGTTTATGTTGCGACATTGTTTGAACTAATGGAACTATTACTATATCGCGATATTTATTCATAAATTCACCATCACTTATATCTGGTAAATTACGAAATGTATCACCAAACAATTTAGCGAATGATAAAAGAAAATTCTTTAAGCTTGCAGAATCAGGCAAAACTATATTACTATTTGGTGGTTTAGTTTGATCAACAGTTAATGATGCAACAGCACCATCTTCAAGTTGCCCACCAAACACTCTTGCTGAATAAGCAAATGTGGGTTTAGTTTTTACCATCTATTACTTTAATCAGCTGTGAAACTTTTTTTTAATAAATATTATTTTATTAAAATATAAAAAGAGTTACAAAATATAATGACACAACGATCTAAATGTGTATTAGCTGCTTTAAGAAAGTTTAATGGATTTAAAGATAACAATGAACTAAAACAACGCAGAGATAAATTTGTTGATATTATTGATATAACATGCAAAATGATTAACGGATGGTCACTTATTTTGATTCCGCCATTATCTGTATTACAAAAACTTGAAGATGAAATAAATAAGAATATAAACGACAACAATAATGAAAAATTACAAAAATTATTAATGCTTATTGATGAATTTGGCGGTTCATATAATAATTCATTTAGTGAAAATGAAATGCAATTAGGTAGACGAAATAAATTTGATTTAAAGACTATGGATGTTGAATTTATTGAATTTAAACCTCTATATGGAAATAATAATGATATTGAAACATATGAAGATAAATCAGATAAGCCTAAACGAAAATCAAGAAAAGGTAAGGGAAAAAAGAGTATTGATGGTGGTGAAATGAGTGAAATATATCAATTTGAAGTTATGAAAGCACCAAAAGTTGGTGAACTTAATTCTTCATCAAGAGTTATTAAACTAATATTTATTGATGATGAATTAACTAAAAGGATTATAGATAAAAGTGAACATAAAGTTGATGTGACATTATCTGGTGGATGTGGATGTGATAATGCAATTAGTGGAGGATATTATAGCAATTTGCGTCAAGTTTATGATATTATGAAAGTATTAGCGCAAAAAAAGCAAAAGGTACAAAACGTATTCCAAACAGATTTAGTTTCAACATGTATGGAATTTTGTAATGGATTTTATGCAACTATGTCCGAAGCAAATAAAGATATTTATGATCAACTAATATTTTTGAAATGCGATTCACCTGTATTAACGTTAATAAATATTATATCTGTTGTATCAAATCCAAAGTTTAGTGTAACTGGCTATAAAGAAGAAACATCTGAATGGAACTTCTCATCATGCCCTATTAAGGTTGAGAAAATATGGAATCTTCAAATGCCTGAAATAAATAGTTCTTCATTAACAGGTAATAGTTGTGTTGAAAAGTTTAAATCACTATATACAACTAATAGTGGATTTTCATCATTTGCGAAAAATGTATTCGATATACAAAGTGAAAACGAAATTAAGGAGGATAATAATAAATTCTTAAGTTTAGTGTGTTTTAATGTGCGTCAATCAAAATCATTAAAAATGTTAAATGATTCATTTAGTTTGCCAGATCAATCATCATTATTCGAACATGTGTGTTTGTTGCACTTAGTTACACAATCAAACTTTGAATTGCCAGAAAATATGTTATTCGCAAAGACATCATTACAGATGAATAATTTGCCATATGTGTTTGGTGAATCAGAATCACAAACAGAATTAACTAACTTGAAAATATCAAATGATAAGATTGAAAAATATCTCGCAACTATTAAAGATTAATAAATAAAAATGAATAAAAAATATATTAATATAATAACAAATATGTTCGAACCTATCTGTTGTAAAACTTGTTCTAATGAAATTGGGCAAGCATTTATAATATATCGTTATGCTATATTTGAATATAAAAAAAAATATATGAATGATGTTAATAAAGCGCATAATGTTTATCAAAATTGTGGTTTATATGGTGATTTATTTGACGCATTAAACATAAATCATGAATGTTGTCGTAAGACTATTATATCTGTGCGCACGTTAAATGATTTGATAAATTAAACAAACTAAAATAAAATATATATGAATATTTTTTTTCATTAACATGTCAAAACAATATATCATCCAACAATTCGTACTATTATATGATAAATTACCACATCAAGGAACAATAGAATGGCTAGCAAATAGATCAGAACGATTTGGTGGAAGTGAATTGGCAACATTATTAAATATTGATAAGTATAAAACGCTTTTATATTTGATCAAAGAAAAATTGGGTTTAATTTCTCAAGAAGAAACATTACAAAGATTAATATTTTTAAATTGGGGTAATAATTTCGAAATAGTGCATCAATTAATTCTCGAACAGTTATTTAATACATTCATCTATGAACTTAAATCTATTCCATGGCATAATAATATTTGTTTTGATTATCAAGATTTAACAAATATAAATTATGGCTTATTAAATTCATCATATGTACATATATCACCTGATGGATTAGCGCTTATTAATAAATCACACATAATAAGCCTAATAAACAATAAAAGTAATTTCATAAAAGTATATATGCCTGAATCATTTAACTTGGATAATTATGATGATGAAATATTTGTTATGTTTGAACAGAAAGCACCATATTCACGCAATATTATGCCGTCCATACCTGATTATTATGTTCCACAAGTTATGAGTGGAATGTGTGTTATACCATTCGTTAATTTCGCAATATATACTGAAGCTGTATTTAGATTTGCGCACGTTGATAATGTATTAAACAAAATATATAAAACATATAAAATGCCGATTAATCAAAAAGATCTTAATAATGTAAAACCATATAAACGTGGATTAATCGGATATTATGTTAGATTAGGCACAAATAAAACAACTGAAATTATTAACAGATTTAAAACAGATAATAATGATTTAGATTTACTAAAGCTAGATATAATTGAGGTATTCGAATTATTCAAACTTGTTAAGTTGCGCAAATATGTTGATGTTGATATTATTAATCTTGATGATAGTGATATTGCGTGTAATAAGGTATTATGTAAAAATGATACGCGAAATAAAGATAATACATATTATTTTCTTGGATTTATTGGATGGTATTTATATGATGTAACATTTCATTTCGTTGAACCTGATAAGAATTATTTATACAAGCATTACGAATATATTAAATCTGTTGGTGACTTTATAAAAAAAAATAAATGTATTAATGATGAATCAATAATCGAAGATAACTATAACACATTTATGAATGAATTATCTATTTAACAACGCGCTTATATGTGATAGAATATCCACACGTTGATGATGGTATTTTTTCTTGTATTATTGTGCCTGCGCGAAATCCATACCAAAATATATTTACATCCATTTCACATACTTCTGGTAACATATTAATATCACGAATATAACTCTTAATCGCATTTTCACTGTCTTTATCTTCAACTAATGTATATTCAACAAATAATGTATGTTTTGGAAAATTAGTCATCAGATAATGTGCTTCAATAACTCTGAATATAAATTTTGGCTTTGGTGAAGGTAATTTATTAAACGATGTTTCTAATGATCGCTTATGTTTTTGTTCATGTACAATAATAATAACTTCATTCATATTTGTGAATATTGAATCATTGAGCAATGTTTTATTTGTTGCTGATTTAATATATGTTGATTCAGGCTTAAATAAACATACAGCTATTGATTGTGTATATAACACGATATAATTTATATTAACGATATTTAGATTCGTTACACCATTATTCTCAATAATCTGTATATTTTTTTTTATTTCAACATCTAATGATTTTGATCTAAATTGTAAAAAATGCTTTGCATTCATATATAAAATATCAATATTCAGATTATCGACCGTCATTTATATGTTTCTGTGTTTTAATAAATATACAAATTAATATTCATTTTTTTTACGCACTCAAAATGATTTAATTTTTTATTTGATTTTTTTTGTTATATAAGAAAAGCATATAACAGATATGGTTGATATTAAACAGGTTACATCTTCTTTTAACGATACCCTGCAAAGACCTCTAACAAATATTGTTGTAAGGGAACATTCATCACTAATGAAATCAGTTTTAATGGTACTTATCTATATTGCAGTTTTCTGTTACCTTATGTTGCTTTATGTTTGGTTTAGCGGAAATCTTGATGTTGGTGTTAGACTATTAGCAGCACCATCATATTTCGGATTCTTGAAAAAGAATGTAACGAAAGGATGGGATAAGAAAGCTGATGGAACATATATTATTCCTAAGGCTAATGAATATATGCAAAAGGATTCTAAATTCTTCAAGAATTATGATGATTTCACTAAATCACCATTTATGTCGAGATTTGATACTCGTTCGCCAGGAAGTGCTGCATTATCAATGGGTCAGCGTGATAATGTTGGCCTTGTTGAAAGTTCAGGCGGATGCGGATACAATGCTAGTGATGCTGCTGAAGCTGAAAGTATTTATCGTCAAGGATTTTCTTCTGGATTTTCTGAAGAAGAATTGCTTAGACATAGAAATGTTATGTAAATCAGATAATCAAAAATATTACATAAACTATGTGAAAAAAAATAATAGTATTTATTTTTTTTATAGTATAAATAAACAAATATTGCGCTTTATGAACAAAATATTATATATCGTAATAGTTGTTATTATATTATTTATAATAATGTATAGTGCGTACAAGAAAATGGGCGGAAATAATAAAGGTGGATGTATTATGGCTAATAATAAATTTAAATCACAAATAGATAAAATACTTAAACGCCAAATGCTTAATTTTTCATAAGTATATTATTTATTTCACTAATCTCTGTGATTGATTCGAATGTTTGTAAATAAAACCATTTAAATCCACTATGTTTTTTTTCTTCGCGGATAATTAACTCTTCCTTAATCTGTTCACATAGATTCTTTTTTTTATCGATATCTTTAATACCTAGTTTATTCGCAATAGTTAATAATTTATCCTTATGTACGCTATTACACATAATACCTTTAGATAATTTGCGCAAATCAATCTTATTCACTTTAAGTCTTTTAATCTTATTCATACTATCTGTATTACCCTCAATATTTTCACGTAACTTAAAATCCATTTCTTCAGTATACATACCAATAATTATATCATTATCGTTTATTTTTTTCTGCATAGTTAATTGTTTAAATTTATCTGTATTCGCATTGATCATATGGAAAACAAACCATCCAAGCTTAAATCCAATAATTCTATCAGGTGTTTCAGACATAGTTGTTATTCGTAAATCATTAACAGTATATAACTCAAATAATGATGAATAAAACAGTAATAATTGTTTATCACTATTTAATATGGCATTTATTAATAAGCGCAAATGTGTGTTTAGATCATATTTCTCATATAACAAATATGTGTTGCGTAAAAATAATCGTCCATCTGGAGTTTTATTATGCTTAACATTATTGTATATCTGCGCAATTATTTCATCATCCTTTATTTTATTTATTTTGATCATTCGCCCAAACATCTTCACATTATCTTCGCGATTAAAACAATCAATATCAACATCATCCGAATGAATAATATAATCACCAACAATAGTTAGTTTAGGATAATATTGTAAACAAATAATATAATTACCCTTATTAAATGTTTTTGGATTTGGTGTGGCTGATGAATTATGAATAAATTGCCATAATTCTTCAATCTCCCATACATTCGATTTAGATAATGCTTGTTTAATGAAGAAGTTAATAGTTAATACTTCTTCGCGATTATATTTAAGCGCATTATAAACAGTATTATTAACATTCTCTATTGTTGGCAATGCTTTAAATACAGGTTTATATGGTAAAGTTCCTAATCCTCTAAACTGTTCCACATTATCAACATCAGGATTCAATAATCGTATATTCTCCTCAATTAACTTGTTCGTATTATATATATAAACATCAGCGGCAATTTGATTAATAACCTTCATATATTGTTGTACTTTAAGATAATCTTGCATTTTATTCTTGTAATCAATAATCTCAGGTGTAACTTTATTTAGATCAATATCTTCAACATCAGTTATACCTGGTTTATATTTCCATAAGCCCAATTTATCATCAAATTCCATATATTTCTCATATCCACATACCATAATATATTCATCAACATATTGCTCATTTGGCTTTAATAATATATGTGATTTTTGCCTCGCTGATCTACCAAGCAATTGTATAAACATAGAAATATTTACAGGCAAACTTAATGTTATTTGCGTTCTAACACATTTAAAATCTATACCTTCACGTATTTTTCGCGAACCTATTAATAAGCGCACATCATCACCATATTTATTTGATGAAAGATTATATCTGGCCAATATATTTCTGATCACATTACTTCCAGTTTTACTATGAATACTCATAAATCGCATTGGTGTAAATTTATATTCACAATCTTCATCCTCATTACTGTTAATATTATCAAGAGGGCATTTATTATTATCATCATGCTTGTTCATAAAATCAAAACATATAGCACAGCGCGTATATTCATTTGGATCAGTATTAATATCAATTATACCATTATATCGGCATATTTCTTCTAATGTTAAAACACCAACACCATGTACATCATAATGATATAATAATATCTTTCCGCGTTTAGCATTCTTCATAATTTTGAATAATTCCGCATATTTTGTCGAATATTTATTTAGTTTATCAAGCTTAAGAAATTCGCCAGAATAATATATACCATCTGATGTTTGCTTAATAATAATACCATTTATTTTTTTAAACTCATCATATTCCACATTAGCTAATTCATGTATTTCTGATTTCTCATGACTATTATCTTCATTATTTTCATCTGTTTCATCATAAACAAGTGATATTTTATATTTATCATTAACAATATCTGATGTTATTCCTTTTTCATCATTTAACATACCAGCCAAATATCGATATTGATGATTTCGCACATTATTTTTTGTTGCTAATTCTTGAGGACGACTCATAGGAATCAAATAAAATTTCAAATAAGGTATACCTTGAATTTCAATACCATGGAATATTTTCTTAGGTATATATTCTGATCCAGCATCAGGCATAAATAATATCTTACCTTTTAATACACGCGCAATATCATCTTCAGTAATAATATCTGGTAATCGCAAATGTTTAATACTATCATACTGAAAATCAATAATCTCATTAGCAATCTTTAACTGTTCTTTGCGTGATTTAGAATATTGTATTCCGCCAATATTAATACCAGGTGTTAATATCATTGTATTCAAGAAATTGCGTGTTTCAGATGATATGAGGAATGGTGTTGATGATATAGTTAATACATGTATATTTGGACCCATAATATTGAATATTAACTGTAACGATCTTCCCCAATTATTTATCTCTATACTATTGTACGCATTCTGAATTTCATCGCAAATAATAAATGATCCATGAAATGAACGAATAAATTCAAAGTTAATATAAACATTGGAATTTTCATCTTTTGGATTATAATTCCCATTATATACGCGTAATGTTAATAACTTATATCCAAAGAATTTAATGGCCTTTAATCGAGATTTAAGAATACTGCGATAATTAGAATATGCATTTTTAATCTCTTGATTATTAGATAATAATGCCTGTTCTAATTGACGTAATTTATTAACCTCTTGATCTGTTACGAATCCTAATGATGGTTGATGTAATAATTCATCAATAAATCTTTCTTCTTGAAATCCAATAATAAATACCGGCCTACCAGCATCAATAAACTTTTTAGCAACAAGTAATGCGGACATAGTTTTACCTAACCCTGTACCACTCATATTATGTACGCGTTTATTCGCTGTATATGGATTAATAAAATATTCAGCGAATAATTGATGTGTTTGAAATTCGAAATCCTTACCTTCTGTTGGTTTAGCATCAATTAATTGATAAAATTGTAACTGTTCCTCAATATCGCTATTCATATTATTTATCTTATGTGTATAAAAAAATGAATTTTATTATATTTTATATATGCGAATACTTTCTGTTCTGCACACTTACGAAATGAGCTCTCGATCTGAAATGACCCTCGAAACATTGAACGACTCTGAACAATTTCCGAGTCTTGGTGCTGAAAAATCATCTGTTGATGATTCACCAAAAGTACCATTTGTCAGCATTGACAATGACGGTGATGATGATGCTGGTTTTATACCAGTTTCATACAAAAAGACGAAAAAACCCATCAAATTCAAACAATCTGCTGATGAGAAGGAATTGATGAACCGTGCTGTTGTATCAGCAAAACTAGTCCAAGAAAAGGAAAAGACAAAGGCAATCGTTCCTGTGATAGCCAAAAAGGTTGAAGTGGATTACGAAAAAACCTGTGTTGAAAGACTTTTCAAACTGATGGATTATTTCGACTCAGAAGATGCGTACGAACGTCCAATCCATCACGAATTCCCTTTGTATGCATGCAACATTGTATCATTTGCGATGGTCTCATATGAGTTGTTAACAACTCTCATTGACGACAATGACAAGCTGATGAAAGAGGAACGAAAAACGGATAAGGTTGAAAATCCAAAAAAAGTCACGAAAATTGACTTTACGAAGGATGATGATTGTGATGGACAAAACTCTGAAGCCTTTGAAAAAGTTCAAGAAACAAAGGCAAAGATTTTGAAAAAAATCAACACATTCAGAAAATTGATGATGGCAGCTCAAGATGTTCCAGTTTACGATGCTATAACATTGAAAGAGTTTCGAGATATGATATCCTATGGACATAAGTTTCAGGATGCTTTGGAAGAATGTCACAAATGTTTGCGTGAAATGTGCAATTATTTCACAAAAATTGAAATTCAACCAAACGTGAAAGACTCAATCGACCAAATCATTACCTTATGGTACGACATTGTGTATAATCTTGAGGATATTTGTTACGAAATTTTCCCAAAACCGAAAGTTTCGAACATGAAAGAACCACAAGTCGAGACTAAACCACAAGTCGAGACTAAACCACCAGTCGAGACTAAACCACCAGTTGTTGTACAACAACCATCCGTCAGTTCATATTGGCAGCCAGTTTTGATAAAGACTGGAAACATTTTCAAGATTCATGGAAAAAAAACAAGTATTTTCCTTGATAGAAACCAAAACAAAAATGTTTCGTCTGTGTATTACAGTCATGATGACGAATGCATTCACATCAAAATTGTGTTTCAGAGAGCTGATGAAAACGTCCAAGAACATTTGATCAAGATTCCTGTGATTAATGAGAGGCGAATTGATGAAATAAGCACCTACTCATCAAATTACAGATCTGTTGCTTGTAACAAAGGTGAGAAATGCAGCTATAGTGGATGTACTTTCCTTCACAGTGGAGAAGTCATCAACTATGGATTCTTCAAAGGCGCATCATTCTCAAGCTCTCTTGAAGCTAGCGCAAATCTGTTGAAGATGATGATCTTTGGTGAAGATAGTTCAATTGCAAACAGTATGTACATTGGATCATCGCAAAAGCAAAACACCTATCAACCCATTCCAACATCAGCATACACTCCCTATAAAGCTCCTCCATCTCTTCGTGAGCAAAAAGAGAAACAGAAAAAGGGATTTAGCAACCTCAATGAAGAATGAGGATTGAAATGATGCTAGAACATGTGTTCTATGCCTATATGTTTGTGGATATTTGTCCGCAGTTTGTTTTTTTTTATCCACACAAAATTAAACACACATAATAATATATATAATCAGAATGTTAATTACATCTTATGGTATTGCATGTGTTAATTTAAATAATAGATCAATATGTATGGTCAAGAAACTATATACATATTCGTTCCAGAAATTTATCCGCACTAAAAATATTAATCATATTAATGTTGAATTATTTGATACAATGAGTATGGAAGAAAAAATATTAATATCAACATTAAACTTTGATTTTATTTTGCGAAGATATAAGATGAATATATCATCAAATGATACATCATATAATGATACTAAAAAGCGCTTAGAAAAAGTATTCTTGTTTGATAATGGCCAAATGTTATTATCATTTATTAACACATCTACGAAATCAATAAATGGTATATGGGAAATACCTAAGGGCAAGAAGATTAATAATGAATCTGATATTGATACAGCTATCCGCGAATTTAAACAAGAAACACAAATAAATATCGATAAAATAAATATAATGCATAATAAGCGATTTACATATACGTTTTATGATTGTGGTAAATTATATAAGTATGTTTATTTCTTAGCATTTACATATCAGGATTTTATACATAAATTTAATATGACGGCAAAACATCAATATCATGAAATATGCGATATTATGTGGATGAGTAAAGATATGATTAATGTGATGATATCAAAACAGATAAATGCGATGTCATATTTAGATAATTTTTCACTGAACATAATTAATACAGCATTTAAAATAAACAAAAATATACGCAAGAATAATAGGAAAATAATAAAAAAACTGAATATAAAAGATTCAAAAAACAACAATGTCTGTAATCAAAGTCAGTAATTTGTGCGAAGTTCCATTTAATTTTGTTGTTGATAAACAAATAATAGAAGGACCTTTAAATGAACACACATATAAAAAATACGATAGATACGATATGATAATATTGCCTGATGTTAAATATACTGATAAATTAAAGCGCGAACATACATGGCAAATTTTAATGTATTTACAGAATATAGAAACTAATTCCATAGTACAAATAGATTACTCATTTTTTACTGAAAAGAATTCATCAACTTCATTCAACGATATTGTTGGTGTATATAAAACTATATATGGATTAACTGATAGCCCAAATAAAACACACTCTGGATTAAAAAAAATAGAGTCAGGCAAAAATATTGGCAAATCAAATGAAACAAATATATTTACGCAAACATTATTAGAGTGTATAAGTGTGTATAATAAATATGTGCGCGAACATAACACATTAGCACCAACATATATTATTGAGGGTAAAACAATTGTGCGCAATAATCAATTTATTAATAATAATATTGGCGAATTAATTCAACTAAATAGAGAAACACAAGATAATAATCTGTATCTTGCGCGCAAACCTCCAATGTTAGTTGAAGTATATGGACGTGTTCGAATAAATAATAATGATAATATTATTGTTGATGAGAAGCGCAAATTATTAAAATCTAATGATGATGATATAGATATTTATATACAACCAAAAATTGATGATATTCGTATAATCGCGCATCGTAAAGATATAGAAATAAATAATCAAGATAAAGCATCATACACAGATGAAAATATGAAGATTGAGTTATATACGCGCAGATTAATGGAATGCGGATCAGTGCCAAATATAGAAGATGAAGTAAGATTATTATTTAAATCACCGCTAACTAAACAAACATATTATTTTGATGGCGGTATATATAAACATGGAGTTAACTTAGCGACTATTAATAGTGTTGTTCGCCAAGAATCAAGTGATAATAAGATAGATTTAGAATATCATTTATTTGATTTGTTTGATGAATCGCTATTAGAAACACCATTTAAGGAACGCTTTAGAATATTGAGCGAAATATATAATTCTGTTAATGCGAAATATGAGTTCAAATATATTAAACTATTAACAACGCAACATGTAACGAATTATCAAGAAATTATTCCAATATTTAATTCATACATTGAACGCGGATATGAAGGAATTATTATGCGCTTAGCAACAAGTAATTATATACAATCATATGGATCATCTAGATCTAATCAATCATTCAAACTTAAGCGATTATATGATTCTGAATTTAAGATCGTTAGTTATCTCTGTGGTAAAGGTCATAGTGATGGTGCGCTTATATGGGGTTTGGCGACATCAACAGGTAAACGTTTTGATTGTGTACCTATTGGAACATTAGAAATCAGACGCGAATTATATACAAAATTCTTAAACGATTATGCTGAATTCAGAAACAAATATTATGGTAAAATGATGACTGTGCAGTATGAAGAATTATCTGAAGAAGGAATACCTTTAAGAGCACAAGCATTAAGATTGCGCGAAGAATAAAAAAAATATATTTAGATAACATCACAAATGTTATCAATTATTTTTTTCCCATATTGCGAATGAATATAATTCTACCCATAACTTATCTGCCTCACTCATATTATTATTCGCTGATGATAAATATTCAAATGAGCGCTCATTATGAGCATTACTTTTTATTATCTTGTATAAGTCATCATATTTTATTGATTTACTCTCGATCAACGTAAATCCACATCCACTTATTTCGCTATTTAAATATCTGGGATTAACTAATTGCTCTGAATACATCTCATCACCACTAAATGGTAATTTAAGATCTATCATTTGCCCAACATCTATTAATTCTCTTTGATTATATCGCTTAACTATGCGATATTTAACTGTTCTATTTTCAACAATATTATATTCGTTTTGATTTTCAAGTTTCTTAAATACCTTTGAGCCATTCAAGAACACAGATATAATTCTACCTTTATTAGCCACGAATGGTTTAAGTTTATTTATAATATCCGATATCTTATCCACATAATAATGTACGCTAAAGTTCATAATAATTTTGTTTATAATATTCTTAGGCGCATCAAATCCAAATGTAACTTCAATCATATTAGATATTTGCGTTATAACAGAATCAATATTCTTAATATCTAAATTTATTGCATGTAAGTTAGGTAATCTGGAATGTTCCGTATTATCCATTAAGAACCAATTTAAATATGATCTGCGTCCATACATGATTGCATCCTTATCAGGTTCAACAACAAATAATTCACGCGTACGCATATTTGAATATCTGTAAATATCTTGACCTTTGCCAAATCCAATATCAAGGCAAATATTATTTGATGAATTAAATGGCAATGACATAATATATCCTTTAGCGCGTTTAGAATATTTTGTTTGCGCTTCATATATATTTTCTTTTTCATGAAAGTATCGTTCACCTTCAACTTCATCAAAATTCCACAAATTTTCTAACTTAAGTGGATTAATAATTGATAACCAATTTAATTCAGCAATTCGCCAATAATTACCATAATATGTGCCTGTATCAAGATTAATTTGTCTATCAGTTCGTATACGTGTAATGTTAAATTGGCCATTGATGTAATTAAATTCAACAATCTTATCTCCATCACCTAATTTAGAATATTCGCAAATATATTTATACACACTTGGATTATCTGCAGGCATAAATGGAAATGGAAATGTCTTTTTGCCTTGTCTATTTATTTTTGTAATATATTCTGGCGGTGATTTGCGATTAAATCTAACATAATCTTTATCACTCATTCCACACATAAGCCAATATAAACATTTATTATTATCGAATTGATGTATTTTTTTTACATAGAAATCAATAGTTAATTGTTCTATAGGTTTCCATTTATAAACTTCACATGAATGATATGGTTGATTAGTCATTAAAATAATACCATCATTCTCATATTCAACATCCGCATTTATTACAAAGTTATAAGATTTCATAATTTCGCTTGTATTAAAATTGGACTCAATATAAACCCATTCTTTTGCAATACATTTAAAACCAATATCATTGAGCAATTTAACAGAGTTATTTATGAGCGATATTCTATTTTTGCTAAACTCAAGATATGTTTGTTTAGATTCATACATTAGTACATCAAATACAATAAATGATTTGAGATCTTCGCCATATAATTCGCCTTCGATAATATATTTACCATTACCTTTGCAATTATCGCATTTAAATTCATAAACATATTCTTGAGTATCGCTAATAATCTCTATTTGTATATCATCGCCAATAATCTCAAAATACATTAACGCATGAATACCATCAGTTTTACTAGATATGAAATAATTAATCTTCTTATATATATCAGTATAATTTATCTTATCTAATGTAATAGGCATAATACATAATTCTTTAGGATTATGACCGCGTCTATTTATGTTTGTTTGTATCTTGTGTAATATATAATAATAATCAACCTTAACAAAATTCATATAAGTGAATTCGAAGTTTATATTTGGCACATTATCTTTCTTAATCATATAATGATATTGCACAGAATAGAAATTGGCCAATTTAATGAAATCATTAAGTGATAATTTGAATTCATCATTTATATTATCAATCTTATCAACTGTTTTATTAACAGTAAATGTAATATTATCTGATTTAATCTCATAAACGATCGTGCCTGGTAAATTTGTTGAAATAGATACCTCATTATCTATGAATGTTGTTTCCTCAACATAAACAGATATAGATGAATCCATATTTTCGATATTAAACGTTTGTATTGTATTAACACATTCATAATCAAACTCATATATGTTAGCTATTTGTTTGCCATCAATATCTTTATTTGTAGGATAAATAATGTGATAATTTTTACATATCAAATATCTGCGAAATATAAATTTATTACCATCATTACGGAATTTACTAAACAACTTAATAAATACATCCGCAGATAATACTTGTAAATTAAATACAATATTATATTCCTTATTATCTTTGTATATCAGGTTATTTGAAAATGCGATTAATCTTTCATTAAACTCATCTCTGTTATTAGTCTTAATATTCTTAACTGTGCAATTTGTCATTAATATCTTGCGTATAAAATCGTTTATTGTTTTATAAAGAAACTTTTTATTCATTTTTAAATATTCGTTATGCACTTGTGCTATATTTATTTGATGATTATTATTGTTCACACAGAACATAACTGAGTTTATAGTTATCTCGCAATTATCAGCAATTTGTTCAAATAAGAATAAATCAACAAATGTTTTCGGACATATTTTTAAACACATGTATGACTTTATATTGTTTCCATGATCAATTAAAGGTGATATAGGAAAATCAATATAAATATTCGTCCATGCTAAATTTCCCATAATAATATTACTATGTTTGTTATACGTAAATGAATTATTATTATTTAATCTATTCCTGGACAATACGTTACCTTTATATTCTATCATATCAGGTATATTGCTTAATTGATTATCGGAATAGAATATAAATGGTGATTCATAACCACAAATAAGCTTGTAAAACAGTGTAATGTTTCCGTAATTCTCAATCTTGCGAAAATCGATAGTTAAATTATCCATCGTATTATTTACAAATAGGTTATCTGTAATTTATAGTATATAAAAAAAATAATTCACATTTTTTTGTGATTATTTAGTATCTTTTGCAAAATCTAGATCTTCCACAATTTTCCAAGAATCGTTTATCAAATACTGTATTACAGTCAATATATTTAAATAACATTAATGGTTCTTGGCGAACAGTTTTTGCCTCTTTATCTATGTTCGGATTAAGAATATTATTTGAGATGATGGACGATAATAAATTACTTTGATCAAAAGCATTTGCGTAAGTGGCTTTTGGTTGACGCGAACAAGTATAACATATAGATCCACATGTATTATGTGGTTTTGAATCAGTACAAATAAAAAGTGTTGTTTTACTATTAGTGTTCGGCTTATCTCTTATATCACACACAACAATTTTCTCAAGTGTGAATGATTTAAATTCTTTAACAACGCCATCTTTCTCAATAACTGTTTGTAGATTAACAACCCTATAGAACATACGGTCAAGTTCAACATAACAGCCATGAGGTAAATCAGCAGCATCATCTCTTTTATTTATCTTAAACGCTTTTGCTGAAATAACAATCTTTGATTTTTCCACAAATAGATTATACATTTTAGTTGCGATATTTATTATCTCAATATACTTTGGATCATCGCGAATTGATTTCGGATGTTCGCATTCACCATCCTCAATCTCTCTGAGTCTTTTATTTGGATTATAGCTTTGAACACTTTTACTTTCATCATCACTTGTATAATTTAAATCATCAATGATTTCTGTTTCTTTTTTCTTATATAACAGATTCACAGATGAATTAACAAAGTCAAGCATTAACTTATTATTGTTAAATACTTCACTCATCGATGACTTGAACAAATCAAGTATCTTATTATATTCATTATCAGACACAGATGATCGTCTGATATGATATCTAGATATCAAATTAAGAATGTGCTGAGTATAATCAGCATTTGGATTTGCTTTAATATCAGCGCTAAGAGAAATTATATTAAGATATTCTGTTGCTTCGAAATTCATTTGAGATACTTTTGCAATTATCTTACATTTATAGTTAGGAATTTTCATTTTTTATTATACGCTAATCCAGATGAACGATTAATATAACGCCTAGGTTTATTTGTATCTATATCATAAGTATGTTCGACATGTTCAGTGTGTGATATTTCCATATGCATTTTATTTTGATTTTGATATTTCGTATAAATAGGCTTATTCATTCCATGACTCCATCCATCATATTTTCTTGGTTCAGATTTCTGATATTTATAAGGACCCATCATATCCAATATCATTCTATCTTCATGTGTTTGTATTGATTCATCATAAGGAATTCCGCCAATATAATGATTCGTTTGTGATTGCAATCTATAATGTTTTTGTTTAAGCGAATCAATAAATGCATAATTCATTTCACATAATATATTATCCATATTTGCACTTAATCTAGTTGAGCACATTGCGTAATATTCTCTATCATCCCAATCAAGCATTTCTTGTTTAAGTGTATTATATGACATATATGGAAAATATTCAGATATCGCATTAATATTATTAGCGCATAAAAATAATTTGTTCATTATTTTTTTCTACGAATAAAAAATAATTTTCATAGAAAATGTCGAATAGTATAAGATCATCAAAAAAAAGTATAGACGTTGAATTTATAGTTCGCTTAAAAAAAAATATATCACCTCAACATAATGTTGTTGATAATACAGGCGTATATAGTGTTTATTTATTAATTCGATTATGTTATGAACTTAAAGTTAAAGTTGTGCAAATAAAGTTAAGCGATCTTGAATATTTGATAAAACAGTTAATATGGAAGAATATAGAAACTAATCAAGATTTATCTCCTGAAATGGTATTAAATAATCCAGTAGAACATCCAGATGAATATATGCGGATTAAGAATGCTGATCTAGGATATCCTATAATACTTGATAGTAATTATGATTTCTTGGATGGCTTACATAGAATTACTAAAGCGTATTCAGAAAAAAGAGAATATATTATGGCCTATATAATTGATATTAAGTTATTGAAATATACTAAGATCGCGAAGAACTTATATGAAAATAAACAACTTATTCAAAAAATGACTCATGATAAATTGGATAAAATATATTCATTGATTATTCTTAAAGTTAAGAATTCTATTCGTTAATCGCATATGCTCAACTTCTTGACGTTTATCAGGATTATTAGCAATTTCTTGTATCTTAATTATTCTTTCATAATGACTAATCATTTGTTTTCGCATTTTCTTTAACTTAAGTTTAAATGTTGCCGATTCAACATCTTCACCAAGTTCGCGGAATAAACAATACACATAATGGCATTGCGATGTAAAGAAATCTTTAGTTCCTCTATACGCATTTATATTTTCGAGTTTATTATTCTGTCTCAACATTTGCAAATATGTGCGAAATGCTTTAGGATGAAATAAATATACGCGTTCATCAGGATGTGTTGTATCATTTAAATCACCAATCGCATAAGCAATAACTATAGGAAATAAATGTGAGATTTCTTTATGTTCGTCCATAATTTCAGATATAGGCTTATATTTGTTTTTTAAACGATCATTAAACATAAATTCAAGTTCGGCTATGTATTGTTCTATTTTTTCGTCGCTCATTTTCTTGTTCATATATAATTTTATAAATTCTATTTACACCCAAATCTTTAATACAACGATCCAATATATTATCGATATCATTATTAACACTAGTGTTATTAGTGTTATCTTGTTTTAATCCACCAACTTCTTCACCTTTATAAAGCGAAAACATATATTTTTTATTGTACTATATTATATTATATTTTTTTTTATATTATATTATATTATTGTATTAAAAATGCTAATCGATATAATGGGATTTATTCATTCTGATATAGATGAATTAATTGCGCGAATCAAACTATTAAACAAGTATGAATTTATATCGGCGAATAATATAGAGAAAGACGTATTTCTGAAGATATATAAAAAATATACACTTAAAACACAATATAACTTTAACAAGTATGTGGAAGAATTTAATAAATTAGTTTCTGAATCATTAGATAATGCGCTTGATAAATATAAGGACAGTAATAAAGATATTATTATTTACGGAAGGCCTTATTCCACATTAATGCGCAATAGAACATATTTCTTAAATACAAAATATAGTGATTATTATAAGATGTATCACTTAAAAGTTTTAGATATTTTATCAAATAATGAATCTGATATACGCAAACTATTATCTAATAATAATATTAACCCAGCTATGGTTAATGAAATATTACAGTTCAAATATGATATTCCATATGGTATGTTTCATATGAATGATATGGATTATAGAACTGATCAACATAAGCGCACACAAATATTATCACAAAATGAAATATATAAAAAATTATGCAAATAAATTTGTACACATATAAAATGATAATCCTTATTAGATGTTTTTCATCAATGATAGATAGCGCATTTGTGGAGATGATAAATAAATTTGCGAGTAATAAAGTAAAAGTTATTAACTGTGATGAATTGGTGAGAAATACATTAAAGATGACGAACAATAAATCTGTCGATGAAATAAATACTGAATATTTTAACGAAAACATATATAACAAACGAGATAAATATAGCTTTATTTTATATGGCGAATTATATAGTATATTTAAGTTCGTATATGAATTTGTTGATTATAAATTATTTATAAAAGCTAAGTCATTAGATCTGATGCGAAGTGATAATTTATTATTTTTTGAACAAGTAATGGTGAATAAGCGAAGAATAAAAGATTTTATTAATGAATCTAGCAATGATGATATTTCTTCGCAATTATTTGCGAAATTTAATATAACAACAGTATTGGATTATAGTAATCTTAGAATGTATAGTGAATATATAGATAATATATCAGATAAATATAAAAATGATGGGTTTAAATTAATAACTATGAAACGATTATCAAATGAGTTAAAAAAAATATTATCATAATGGTTTAGCTATTGCTGTTTCGATATTAGTATCAAGCGCATTGCTATATAATTCCATTATTGTTTTTTTTATCTCCAATATATCTTGTTTATTGCCTTCAGATGTTGTAACAATAAATAAGCGCTCACAAACATCTATTAATCCGCATTTAACACGCATTAATTTATCAGCGCAATTATTCTCTGATTCTTTCTGTTTATTCTTAACAATAAGCTTATTTAACATATCATTCTCAAGATCAATTAATTCTTCGCGCTTCTTTAATCTTGCAATAGTTTCTTCTTCATACACTTTCGCACTTTGTAATATCTTCTCAGCTGATTCACGCATATCTTTAATCTCATCAAGCATCTTAGCTTTATCTTTTTCAAACTTAGCGATATCCAAAGTCAATTGTTCGCGAATAGTATTAGATTCAGCAATCCTTATTTCAACATCAACTCTTTTTGCAAATAAAAATCATACATAACAAGACTATAAGCCAAATATTGTGTTCTTGAATAAGTGTTTCCTATATGATTAAATGGATTTGTAGACAAAAACTTAACTAAATATTTAGTTACCATTTTATCATTATTTTTTTTATAGTATCCATAATATTGATTACTTATTAAAATATAATTATATTGGTTACGAATATTTTCATCGTTGTTATAAAATCTATTGTGTTCGCTAATTTCTCTAATAGAACTATCGATTGAGTGATAATTATAATAATTATTTCCACTATTTTGAATACCATTTATTTCATGTATATTACCGTAAATAGTAATTCTAGTTAAACCTCCAATATAGTGACATTCTTCTGGTAATTTACTTATTTCAGCTTCAGTTAAATATGGATTAATTATACCATTTTTCTTTATTAAATCTTGCATAGCTTGTTCATAAGCGTTTGATTTAAGATTTTCAATAAATCCATTAACTGACTTTGTAATAATTTCCTGATATTCCATGTGATCGTATTAATAAAAAAAAGAATATATTCATTTTTTTACTCAAGTTTAAATTCTAATGATTCACTAGACTTTGAGTATATTTCATTAAACTTTCCACTTAACTCTGTTACTTCAGGATTAATCGGATCTTTATTTGTAATAGATAATAGTTTTTGACATATTATAATTAACTCTTGATTGGTATTTTTTAATCTATCATTATCTTGTGTTTTTAAAAGAATCTCAGTTTTTAATATTTCTTTTTCCACATCTTCATCATCATCATCAATTTTTTCTATACCATTCATATATCGATCATATAAGATCATACCATGTATTCGCGCAATATTAATTTTATCATCTGATGTATCAATACTAGAATCGCCAAATTTTTCATCAGCTAATAATTTAACAAGATCATCATCCATTTCATAATATTCATCGGCATTTTTATTAGTAATACCATAATTATTTGTATTAGGAATAATATTAATCCTGTTTGGATACTTGCTATTCAACATAGGATAAATAAAGTTCTTATAACATTTAGATGATATGATTGATTCGTGCAAAACACTGTTATCAATAGAAACAGGTTCAGTTTCACCATCATCATAATCTAATACTTCATGAATATCGCCATATTTAGTAACCTTATATTTACATTCAACATATTCAGGATCAATAATTTGTTTATCTTCTTTGTGAACCATTTGTAAGTTTTCTTAATATATGTTTATATAATATTCAGTTTTTTTTCTCACATGCAAAAAAAATATAACATATAGTATATATAATATGCGCGCATTATTTATTATTGATAAGATTCATAATCATCATCAAATGATCATTATTCATTTTGCTAATATCAACATATGAATTTCCATCATTAATGCGCACAAGTTTATCATCAACACTATAAATATAATTTAATATTATCTGTTTTCTTTGTTTGTCTAAATTGTCAAAGTTAGTGCGAATGAACAAGATTGAATAGTTTTGATTATCGGCCATTATCTTTTATATAATATAAAATTATCTATACAATTGAATTACCGTAATATTTCCACAAATCTTTATGATCGTTAATCAATTCATCTGTGTTAAATACTTTAGCGAATTCATATATATTCTTGATCATAGATAAATATCTCGCCCAGATTAAATGTAATGATCTTATTTCACCAATAGCGCAATTATTTATTTCTGTTTCTATGACCTTTATTTTATGTCCATTCATAGGTGATGATTGAGGTATCAGAAATATAGTCTTTGATTGTATTTCAGAATAAAACTTTAATATATCATCGCCATTATTTATGTTTGGCAAATCAATAATATATGTTTTCTTATCTGTTATTTTATCAAATGCGCCATCACCATTAATATATTTACCGAATATATTTTTCATTAATTGACTATATCGCGATTCATCAATAATGAATATTTCTTTGATCTTCGCCATATACGCATCTATCATATCAGACCATGTTTTAATCTTATCAATCATGGATTGCATTACATCTTTAGCGATTGATGTTGATGTTTTATTTGAGATTCGTATAATAAATGGCTTATAAATAAATATATTCGATGTTATTAATGGTTTACTATTCGTCTGATAATCTATGCGCATGATATTTAATGGAATATATGTTAAGTTTGTTCTCGAAACAATATCCTTATATCTATCTGTGCGCGTAACATAATCATAACGATCATCATTGAATGTTGTAAATACGTAATTTTCATTAGATGATATTCTCCGCGCATTAACAATAATATCATCTTTGGCCAATATAATATATTTTGCTGTAAAATTTATGTTTATATTTGCAACAGCATAATCAACGAAATTCTGCATCATCGGATATGTATATTTATTGATTGATATAATTTCATCAATTATACATTCATCTAAACATTTCTTTTCATATCTTTGACGCAGAATACTCATTAAATTATCTTCATAATTAACTATTATTTTTAGCGGACATCTAACAGATATTGTAATATCGAATTCACGTGTGAAGTTCATAATATTCTTATATAATGTTACATTTTCATTTTTTTTTCATTTATAACATTTATATCAATTTAGTATATTTATCGATATCAATTATATTTTTTTATTAATCTTTATCGATTTTAATAGTTTTGTAAGTTTACTTTTTTTATCATCATCAATTTCTTCATCATCATCAATTAATTTATCAACATCAGTTGATTTATCAACATCAATTGCATCGAAGATTCCATTTTTATCGTTTAGAAAATCTTTAACTGAAGGCTTAACAAATTCGCTATCATATTTATTTTTACGTTCAAAGAACATTTTACACATTTCAATATGACCTGTTGACATAATAGCCTGTAATACATCATCGTGAAGATAATAACGACTTTCACACTTCGATAAAAGATATTCGAATAATTTAACATTATTTTTATTTATAATCATCTTAATTATTGTTTTTGATGTTTTATGTCTTTCATCAATATAATCATAAAATGCCATAAATGATTTATTCATTCCGCGATCAACTAAAAAACACATACCATTCATCTCAATATTAAACACATTAATTAATGTATCATTATTAATTTCAACACCATTTGCATCAATAATAAATTGCGATAATATTTTATAATCGTATGGAAATCTAATATTATAATCAACAACTATATTATAATGCTTAGGCTCAAGTCTTTTATCATTACCAAATTCATCTCGGTGATATACATTACAGTCAATATAATATCCGCAACTTTCTTTGTATTTTAAAGGTTCATCAAAAGTATGTGAAAATATTTTTTTATGATCATCAGCGTGAAACTTAACTTCAGTATATTTAATAGAATCTCCTCCTTCACCGCCACTATCAAGATATGCTTTAGAAATTTTAATATGTAACATATTATAGAACGTTTTAACATCATTAACTAATGGAATAATGCGTATAGATTTAATAACTGTAAATTTATATAATGGTAATTTACAAAATCCATTTGATTGATTTGCGAATAAAGAAAAAATAACATTGTAATCATCTAATAATGTAAAAAACTTACAAATATCAGAAATATTCGATACAACGCCAATATTATAATCTTGTTTTTCAGACATAATCTTCAAGTTAAATTCGACATATAAAGCTTTAATATTTTGTTAATAAAAAAAATAAAAATGAATTAATAACAGCACTAAATAATTATGGAACCTTTATTTGATACCCAAACATTTACTAATACAGTTATAATACCTGATTATGAATCGTTATCTGAATTTGTTAATAGATCTGATAATATTGATAAGGTATTATATATGTCATTTCTTGATAATTATTTTAGATTGCGCCCAAGAATACAAGAATCATATGATAATCAGCAAAAATCTTATTGGATTTCAGCAAGCATTAACTTTGAAAATGATTATGGGCACTTTAAATCATTATTACCAGCAGAACAACGTATAATCAAAGTTATATTAGCATTCTTCGCATCAAGCGATTTAATTATTGTATCGAAGATAAAAACATATCTTGATTCTATTGCCTTGCCAGATATTGCGCGAGTATATGATTATATGAAGATGATTGAGAATGTTCATAGTGAAATATATCAGCGCACAATAGAAGTATTAGTTCCAAACAGAGATGAGCGCAAGAATCTATTTAACTCTGTATTAAATATGCCATCTATTCGCAATATGTCTGAATGGTGCAAAAAATCAAATGTCGATTCTATAGAAGAGATTATATTTGTTAATGGATTATTTGAATGTGCGTTCTTTCGTTCACCATTCATGATTATCGCAATATTTAAAAGACGAGGAATATTATATGGATTAGGACAATCAAATGAATATATTATGCGCGATGAAGATATGCATTGGCAATTTGCTATATTACTTAAACAGTTATTAACTAAATCTATTTCTCAATCACGCGCATATGAGATTGTTAATGAAGCTAGACAAATATATTTTGATTTTATTAGCGAAATGATTCCAGAACCATTATCATTTCTGAATCAAGATATGATTAAAACACACTTCATGTCAATATGTGATTTATATTTAACGAATTATGGATTTAAAGCCTTATATAAAGTTAAGTCTGAATTAGATACCATTCATGATGTTGAATTACCTACGTTTGGTGATTTCTTTTATACACCAAGCACAAATTATGGTAAAATTACTGATATAGAAAAAAAAGAATTAACTATTATCGATACAGACTTTTAACTCACATCTACCATTTATACAATCAGGACAATCAAATGAATGATAAGGGATTTCTTCTTGTTTAGAATCAGCAATTAGCTTATCCGCGATTGATAAATTATATTCGTCTATTTTTTTTTGCATAATAATTAAGTTATCTATTCTCATTCGTGTGTTAACAAATTCATTAAACATTTCTATACCAACATTCATATGTGTGCTAACTGTTAATGGATATAACATTTTATTAACTGTGCCCAAATAAAATTGTTTATCGATACAGATTAATTTGAAATGCGTTGTATCGAAATTATTTATCTTACTCAATAGAAATTGTTTCTTAATCCGCACATGAAATGCTGATAAGTTATTTATGAAAACAGATTTAACTATATCGCGCAAATGACACTCAATAAATATTAGGCACTTATATATTGTGTAAATAACAGATAATGTATATTTGTTTTCACGCTTATCTAATATCTTATGAAATAATGTGAAGTTATTTATTTTATCAAATAGCGCAATTATAACTTCAACTAAATCATTAACTTGTAATTTATTCATATATTTTGATGCAACTTGATCGAAATACGCGAATAATATAAATCCTTTATCTGTATTTCCAATTTTAATATCATTTCTGAAATATGTTTCAGTAAATAAATAATATGGTTTTGCGATTATCTCTGATGGTACAGCTTTATTATCAATAAGTTCCTTTAGATCTTGATCCATTGTTGTGTATTGTAAAAAAAATATAATTATTCATTTTTTTATCATATCTATTTATGCTGTACAACTTTCACATACATCATCAGAGCATGATTTAATAACCATTGATGTGCTTTTAGTCGCTGGTGGACGTTCAAGATAATATGATAATGTTTTCATTAAGCCAGTATCTTCCATAATCATAGCTGTATAGAAATGATCATATCGCAGATTCTCAAGTTTAAAGAATTGATTAAAGCTTTGTGATTGATCAACCCAAGGTGTGCGATCAATAGCCATATTTATCAAATCTTTCTGAGAATATTCAAACGCTGTATAAAAGCATTTACGGAAATATAAGGGCAATGATACAATATCCTTAATTGATTGATTGCGGATAATATTATTTAGTATTTCTTGCGAATATAGATTTCGACGTTTTAATTCATCAATAAGATATTTATTTATTTCGTTAACATCACCTGATGAACTCTTATCACGATAAATCAGATATGGAACAGGGTTGAATGATTCTGATGAATCTGTTATTTTAGCCATACTCTTAGTTGGCATTAATGCGATTAACTGAATATTGCGTACGCCATATGTGTTAATATTATCGCGCAATAAAGTCCAATCAAGTATTGGCGCATTAATTAATCTGTCTTCTTCATCAAATTGCGCATAATCAAGAATTCGTTTACCATTCTTTGATAAATATAAATCATCATATAAATCGCAATGCAATTTGCCTTGATTATATGGTGATAATTCATAATATTCGAATTTACCACGTTCTTTTGCTAATTCACATGAAGCTTCAAGCGCATAATAATACATATGTCTGAATATTGATCTATTTAAGATAAGCGCAATCTTTGATGTGAATGGAATCATTAATTGCATAAATAAATCAGCCATTCCTCGTACACCTAATCCTAAAGGTCTATGCCTCATATTTGATTTAATTGTTTCAGGCGATGGATAAGTATTGATATCAATGATTGTATCGAGATAATATATAGCTCTATGAATAGTTGTGCGGAATAATTCAAAGTTAAATAATGAAGTACCGTCCAATATCATATTATCTTCATTAAATCCAAATCGATCAATGAAATTAGTTCCGCTAATAAACATTTTGCCTAAATTTATTGATGCCAATGTGCAACATGCAGTCTCATCAGCTGATGTGAATTCAACTATTTCAACACATAAATTACTCATTAAAATTGGAATATTCATCATCTTACAATATCCTTGATACATAGATAATTTATTTATTGTGCATTTATTTAACAGATATGGTCGCGAAAATTCTAACTTACATCTAATAATTTCGCCAAATAATTTATTCGCATCTATTGATTTTACTGATTTACCAGCCAGATAATATTCTTGAAATGTTTGTTTGAATTCTTCTCCATATGTTGTTATTAGTTTTGGTGCTGTATCTGGACTAAATAAATACCAAGGCAATTTATTCTTAACGCATTCAAAGAAATAATCGTTTAACATAATTGCTGGAAACAAATTATTTATAGGCACCTTTAATTTATTCGCATCTGGATGTGAATTCTCTAATATACTTTCTATATCTGCGTGCCATACTTCAATATAAGGAGAAACACTTCCAGGTCTTTTCTCTGAACCTTGATTAACATATAATGATGACGCATTCATTAATCCGAATACAGGCAATAATCCTGCAGCGTTCGTATTAGATGATTTAATTAATGATCCTTGTGCGCGCATATTATTCATATATACGCCAATACCACCAGATAATTTAGCTATCATGGCCATATTTCTCAGTGTTTGATAAAACCCATCTATAGAATCTTCCTTATTCATTATTAAGAAACATGAAATATAATTCTCATATTTGTATGATCCTGCGTGCATTAATGCTGGTGTTGCAAATGAAAATATACCATTCTTGTACATATCATCATATAAGCGAATAGCATAATTATATTTATCGAATTTAACCATACTTCGAATATATGAATCATTCTCCGAATATTTATTTCGACAAACTAATGCGCATGCAATACGTAAGAACAGATATTGAGGTGTTTCAACGATTTGTTTATTTCCTTCATCATCAATAATCGTCATTAAATATGATTTCTGTAATTTCTTACATCCACTATATGATATTATCGTATTTGATAATTGCATATCTCTGTTCAGGAAATACGCTCTAAATTCATATACAAAGTTATATAGATCGCGATTAATTAATGGTTCTTTACCATTTAATCTTTCCTCATCTGGATGTGGAATAAAATGTGTTTTAGCATATGCCCAATCATTGAAATATAGAACAGCCATAGCATTAGCGAATGATTGAGGACCGCTTTTCTGTATATTATCGATCATAATATATGAAGCTAGCGTATTATACACATTATCTTCATATTTATGTGAATATGTTATATCAGCGGATATTTCATCAATCTCTTTAGTGGATATAATATTAACTTTAATCTTATCAATAATCTCAATAGTGAGTTTATTTACTCTATCTTGCCAATTGTTAATATCACAATCAATATGCTTGGCTAATTTAATAATTCTATTCGCAATTTTTAACTGATCGAATTTTTCAACATGACCATTACGATTAATTACCTGTAAAATAACCATTGTATGTTTGCTTATTAGAAATAAGAAAAAAAATATTCATTTTTTTTTCTCAACATAATAAAAATGGGAGGAAATAATTCTGTTTCTAAACAAACAACAAATATTGTAAATCAATGTACATTAGAGGTTATTAATGAAAGTATCACTAATTGTAAATCAACATCTAAATTATTACAACAAATTAAGATTGTTGCTGGTAATAATAGCGTAATAACATTAGATAAATTGAGAATGTCACAAGCATTAGCTGTTAAAATAGCATGTATGGCGAAAATACAATCAAATACGAGCACAATAAATAAACTACAAACAGATTTAAACAATAAAATATCTAAATTAAGTGAAGGTATACCGGAAGCGCAAATATCAAGTAAAAAAAAACAAGAAATAGTTAATAATGTGACTAATGAAATTAAGGTTAGAAGTTATATTAAGAATGTTATTAATTCTATTCAATCTGCGATTGCGGAACAAAGAATAGATTTAACTGCTGGAGATTCATCACAAATTACAATATCAAGCACTCAACTCGATAATTCAATGAATGCGATATTAAGTACAATTCAAGAAAACGCATCAACATTAGTTAATCAAGTATTAGGTAATACAGCTGTTACGAATGTATCAGAGATCGCAGATAAACCTATAACAGCTGTTGGAGATGCTGCAGGTAAAGTTATTGATTCTGCTGGTAATGCTGCTGGTAAAGTTATTGATTCTGCTGGTAATGCGGCTAATAATTTTTTTGATAGTTTATCAGGCATGATGATGTATGTAATAATTGCGCTTATTGTTATTATTGTATTATTTCGCAAACAAATAGGTGAAGCTTTGGGTATGGCATCAAAAAAATATGTAGGCACATCGTCCTAATTATTACTTGTCCATTTATTTCCACAATCAATACATTCATAAAAAGATGTGACCGGTTCATCAGCAGATCTAGTTTGTTTAGTATAAAATTTAATTCTACGTTTATGGCAATTAGGACATTCAACAGTATCAGTTGTTTTATCAATTATTTCTTGATTAGTGCGTATTTCTATATTTTTTTTTATTGCATTACTTTGTTCATCATTAATAATACTGCTTCGTTGATTATTCAGCGCATATTCAAAATTATATTTGTCATTAGTGCATATAATATATACAAATTCATTAACGCCAATATTATTTATTGTTTGTGTGTATATATTAACATTTATTAATTCTCTTATCTTGCGCAAGAATACATCATATATGCTATAAACACTAGATGTAGATACTTTTAATATGTGTTGTTCGAATGATTTATTTGATATTGCAATTTCTATTTTAGTGATATTGGACATAATTAAATTCTTTAACGATTCATTATTGAGTTCGCTAAAATTATTAATCTTTAAGGCCTTATATAAATCAGATATAATATTCGAACAACCAATTTTGCGTATATTTATTAATTTATCAAAACCAGTTATTAACTTAGTATCTTCGGCATATTTTATTGTTTTAAGCGTAGCCATATTTGATTATGATAAAAAAAATATTTATTCATTTTTATATCTTTATTTTTAGCGCATTTATATTATTGCGCACAATATTTATTGAGTCAAATATAAGCGGTTCATAATATGTTTTATATTTAACATCATCATTATATATTTTTGGCTCAACAAATAAATTTAACTGTATCTTAACATCATTATTAATTGTCGAATTCACACTTACATGCGATATAATATTGTTTGACATGCGCTGAATATTATCAACAATTAATTGCGAAATATTCTCATATTCACCATTAAGCTTAATTAAATATGAGATTATATTCATATTGTGCTTATTGATTTCGCAATTATTCTTTACGATTTCGCTAACTAATTCTAATTTCTCTAATATTTCATCAACACTATTATTCCATGATTTAACAATATCAATTTCACCATTATTTGTTATTGTAACTTTTGTTTTATCGTCAAATTCTGAAGGATCATAGCCAAAACTCGTTATAATATTTGTTTTCTTTTGTATTATTTCGAATTCCGCTTTTATGAATGTACTTCGCGGCAATACAATAAATACACATTTATTACAACGCAATGGTTTATTTGTTTTCTTATTTAATATATCTGTTGTAAATACATATTTACTTGTTGATGATGATTCATTAGTTACATCTAAATAATAACTATTATTATCATCAGATATATTATCTTGTGCGATACTAATATGATTCGCCAATATATTAATATATTCATATGGAATATTGCGCGCAGATAAATTAAGTGATGTAACGCTTAATTTATTAACACTGTAATATTGTAACATATGTGTTCTAATAGCAATCAGATATAACGGCGTCCATATTTTCTGTTCGCCATATTTCTCAAACTTATGTTTGTATGATATTCCTTCTACAGTAAATGATAATTTTTGTTTATTTAACTGTGATACAGATTTATCACTAATATCACCAAGCAATGGTATATTTGTTAAATCAAGCGCTATATCATTTACTGTTATTGTTTTTGGTATAGTAAATTTATCAACATTTACAGATGTGATTTTCATAGTTGTTTATTAATATTTTATATATTCATTTTTTTATAAATAAATAAAATTCAACATGTATGGCTGTAAAATATTTATAATCGAAGATGAATCCAAAGATACTATGGATTTTTTAACAAGTATCGAATATCAAATAAATAAGATAAATGATTTCTTTAACATTAGTTTTGAAGTTGTTAAAAAAACAATCTTAAAAGATAAGCGCAATTTACAACAGTTATTAGAAATAGGAATTAAACAATTACCATCAGCAAAATTCTTTATGATGTCTGGTGGTGGTTTTTTTAACATAACTATAACTGGATCTAAGAATATTATACAATCATTAACAAGCGGATCACAAGCAATAATAAATAGTATATTACAGGAGATTAAAACTTCACCAAATCCAATAAAAAGACCAAGCACATATAATATGATTGATCCAAGATCAGCATGTGAAATGATTGAAGAATATCAAAGACAAAACTTATACGATATTGATGATGATGGAAATATTACAACATCGCGATTAGATGAAGAAGACAATCCTGATAGTGTATCAGCATATTTGCGTCAAGTTTCACAAAACAAAAATATTAAACCAACTATTGATGAAGCATTACATAAATCTATGCGCGAAGAAATAAATAAGCGCAAATCTAAACGTGAATTAACAAAAACAGGTAAGAAAATACTTAATGCGGCTAAATCAACAGGTAAGGATATTGAGAAAGTTAGATATGGAAATAATAATCCACATAGTAATCCAAATCAGAAATCTGTATCATTTCCTGCACGACATGAATTAGAGCGTGAAATAGGATTAACTGAAGATAGATCTATACCTGAAGATAAGGAAATTGATAGACATACAGATCTTGAAATTATTAACACATATCAACAAAATGCCTCATATAATTATCAATCAAATGATTATGAAGAAGAAATGCGAAATGAACTTTTACGTAAATATTAAATACATATTTGAGAATGATAAAAAAAATATGGATTCGTTAAGTTTACACAAATCTATAATGGATGTATTAAATTTTATTAGTGATATTATAAAAATGCCAAATATGCGCAAATATAAAGATCTTTATGAAGAAGCATATACTAATTATGATATGCTTTATCGCAGAGATAAAGAATCTCCATTTAAACGCGGAGAATTATATTATGATATGTATAAGGAATATTTAGATGATTTTGATATTCAAGGTTATTACAATTATATGATAGAAAATCCACTTCAATTATCATTAACCGAACATAGAAAAGCTACATCAAATATACGCGATTTTATATCTTTTGTTAATGATTTAGATGAAGATAATTATAAGAAATTAATTTCACTATATAATATTTGCCTGAATTATTTTAGATAAAAATATGTAGATATATTTTTTTTATACAAACACTGTTGATAATGACAAATATTGATATATTAGAAGAATTAAGTGAGAAAATTAATAACTTATCTATTAATGGTAATAATATAGATTTTATCAAATGTACTCGTTGTAATAAATTTCAGATTCGTACAGAATATTTATCAACAGCAAAAAGAGGATATTGTAAACAATGTCGAGTATGTAGAGAAAATGGTAATAAACGTGATGAAAAACGTAGAGAATTTATAGAAAATAACAGATATAATAATGATGGTCAAAAAATATGTGTTAAATGTAGAAAATATAAAAATCTTGATCAATATATTTCAAAGATAAATAGTGCGGAAACAAATACTTGCCTATATTGTAGAAATAAAAAGTTTTTACTTTTACAATGTGAGCATAAGATAAATAAACAAAGATGTTATATTTGTAATCCAATTTCAGCGTTTGTTGAAGATTATCGTAAAAAAATTTATAAAATGTTAAAAGAATCTTCTGATAATTATTTTAATCATGATTTAGGATGCACGAAACAAAATTTTAAACAACACATAGAAAGTAAATTTAATTCAACAATGAATTGGAATAATTATAGAACTTATTGGCAATATGATCATATATTACCATTATTAGAAATAAGAGGCGGCGATTATATACCTATTGATGAAATAAAAAAAAGAATGCATTACTTAAATATTAGACCTTTATCCATTAAAGAGAATCAACGTAAGAGTAATAAAATATATATAAATAATGATTAATAATATGTTTTAATTTTTTTATACAACACATAATATATATAACGCGAATAATTATTATGAATCAGTTATATCAAACATTAATTTTTTATATGATAATGACATTTATTTTTATTGTCATTATTCATAATGTGGCTAAATCAACAGAAATAGAATTAATTACATTGTTTGGATTTATTAATAGCGTTTTATTATTTTTTAATCTCCAGATAAGTTTAAATAAGCAAATACAAGATATGAAATAAGATATGTAATTATTTATTCCACCATTCAGTTTCATGTTCATTATCAGTAAACATATATTCTACTGTTTTACGTAATCCATTAATTGTTGTTTGACGAACAGTATTATTATTAACGTTTCTTATATTCGACATACGTATACGCTGAATATTAATATCATCATCGTCTTTATTTTTTTTGTTTTTATCAGCAATAATTCCGCGAATCTCAATTTCATAATCTTGTTTATACGGAATACATGGATTGAAATATTCATGAAATGGATCAACAGTATTATTGGCGTATTTGCAATAATTATAACATATTAGTGTATCTATTTTTTTGTTTTTAGGGATTTCTAAATCTGTTGTAAATCTTGACATTATTTTTTTAAGAGTATATAATTTTTTTATATTAATTAATATTTTCTTATTTTTTTTCCTTAACAAGATAAAGACAACTACATTAGAGTATATAAGTTTATATGTCATCTGGAGGAGCATTTCAAATTATCGCCAATGATGGTAAAACAGATAAAATGATTTTTTCTACTGAAATGTTAAAGAAACGTATTTGTGAAATTACTGATGTTAGACGTGCACGCGGATATCAGGAAACATTGCCAACTATTCGTGATATTGAACAAACTCACTTTATTCCATTCCAAGATAGATTTCAACCAGTTGTTGCATGCGCGTCTGAATATCAAGTTATCCAAAATAGCTCTGGTTCAGTGAGTTTTTCATCGACAGCAACATTTGATATCACACCTTTTGGTGAATTTATTAATGATATGATTCTTAACTTGAACTTGTCAACAACCAGTTATGCTGCGGCTGCTGTTAATGCTGCAACAGCAAATCTTGGCCCTGCTGATAACTCAACTTCAGCAACAAGTGTTGATATTACATTACCAACAGGTGAAGTATTGCCATCTGTTGAAAATTCAACTGTTAATGGTGTTGCATGCACTACAATTAGACGTTTGCGATTTAGACGACGTGTTACTGAAGGTGGATTTGAAATTCCTGATGGATCAACTATTGCTGATAGAGTTATGTATTGTGAATTTCCAGGTGAGCGCATTATCCGCATGAATACCTGTAACTTCTGTTCAAATAAATTGGATGATTATACATTCAATGATTATGTTACTTTCCGTCAATTTGAATTAGAGCCAAATAAATATGTTGCATATTGCAAACTTATGGGTCAAGAAGTTCATAAACGAACAGTTAGTACACCATTTGAAGTTAGCGGAACGCATCCATTATCAAGAAAGATTACTAATGTCGTATGCGGACCTCAAACGCCTCAAGTTGTACAACCAGCATTATCATTGTTTATTCCATTCTTGTTTGATTTCAACAGAAGTGTGAAGAGACCTATGTTCTCTGTTGGTTTGCCTGCAGGTCAAAGAATCTTCACAATTGATTTGGCTGCTGTTGATGATATTGTGTTTAGAGCGCCAGCATATTATGATGAATGCGTTTTATTCGAAGATCGATTCACAACTCAATTAACACCAACAGGCGGAACTTATACACTTGTTGGAAATACTCATCGTGTTGGCGGAGGTCAAGCAACACGAGCAACAGTATTATTGTATCCGCAATATACGAATGGTGCTTTATCTGCACCAACATTCAACAACACCAATTTATATGTTAACAATATTTTCACATTGACTGAAATTCAAGATATTTATTCCGCGCGTATTTCATTTAACTTGTTCCGCGTACATGTTAGACATCAAACTGGTGTTAATACATCATCACAAGCAATTCAGTTGACAGGATTTAAATATCCTATCGAATCATTCTCTGTTGGTATTTATCGCAGTGAATATCGAAATGCACCTTCAACACCTGCAGCTGAACGCAGACATGATATGTGGGATAAGTTTTCAACTGTTACAACGAATACAGTTCTTCAAGGTTCTCAACGTGCTGTACTATGCTCAGCACTCGTTGGCACGCCGTGGACTGTTGCAACAACTAATGTTACAGCATCGTTAGCAACTGATACAGTTGAATTGCTTGTTGCAACAGGTACAAGTGAAACAGTTCAAACATTATCATCAAATGTTTCAACTATGGAAGTTCGCGTATTCTCTGTTTCATTGTATCGTGCATTGACATCAAGATTTTACAATGAATATTTGCCATATGCTTATGGTGGATCTAAATTACAATGTCCAACTGATCCTGGTTTGTTGTTTGTCAATTTCACACGAAATCCAAATGAAATGCAAGTTGCTGGTCACTTGAATGCATCTCGCGCACGTGAATTCTTCATTGATTATGTTTCACCAACTGTTGGATCAGTTAGTTCAAGCGGTGCTACAATTACTGGTACATTCTTGGCGAATGGTCGCGCTGTTAACTTTATTCTACAGAATGAAGGTTCAGTGAATATTCGTTACATCACATAAACAGATAAACAAAAATAAACAGATATAAATAATGAAAAAAAATAATTACTATATTATTTTTTTTTATTTTATCTATATTAACATAAGATATAAAAGCGCTATAAATATATTATGGAATATCCATGGACAGAAAATAGATATCGCAAAGAATATTTTAGTGGAATATATAATCCAACACCAAAGATTGATGATAAAAAAAAATATATAGATAATGTGCCAGATAAACATAATATATATGATGATATAAATAAACAAACAATAATGAATTTTATAATGTTAGTTAGCACATTGATTTATATATTTATTATTGTATTTATGTTTTATTATCTTCATTCGTTCCAATCGTTGCTGACATCAATTGATTCAAAAATTCATCTTCGTATGAATTCGTAATAGTTATTTCATTATATTCCGCATTATTATTTTCTGTTTTTGTATCAACAATATAATTAAATGCCTCTTGTGAAGCATTATCATCACTATTATTTTTTTTCATTTTCGCATCAATCTCATTAATCAAAGATTTACACTTATAAAATAATTCAAGATTATTAACATCAATATCTGTTTCGACTTTACTTAATCGTTCGAGATAATCTAATGTTTTATCTATTTCTAATTTAGCCAATACTTCATTATATTGTTTTTTCATAGTTTGGAGATTAGTTTCTAATTCAGATATATATTTTTCTTTTTCTTGTTGAAATTGCAACTGTTTCTGTAATACAATATTTGTTTGTTGTGTTTGTTGTGATTGTTGCGTTTGATGCACTTGCTGCATAAGCTGTACTTGTAATTTTCTATTTCCCCAAACAGCATTAATGATGCGACTATATTCATGTGAATCTTCGAGTTTAAGTTTTTGCAGATTATCAATAATCACTTGTACATGATCGTTAACTAATCCCTCAATAATAACATCAACAACGCGTTTAATTCCATATAAAAAATCTGTATGCGTAACAACAATATTCTGTGAATTATCTTCACGAGATCCATATGATTGAAATACAACACTGCGTTTACCATCTTGTTTTGGCTTTGATAAAACATAGTTTGATTCTGATACAGATAAATTGCCATTAATTAAATATGATGTAACAACATAAATTAATCGCCTAACAATACTGATTTCCTTTATATTATCGCTATCACATAAAGGACACCATTTACCATGAACATATATATCTGTTAATGTATAGTTAAACTCATGCCCAAATGCGCACAATATTTTAACATCATCAGTTGATTTAATTTGTTCTTTTTCATTAGGACCTAGTAATATTTTACCTCCAAGCGAATTAATAATCGTCTTAATGTTAGCGTACATTTTTAATTTGTATATTTAAAAATCTAATTTAAAATTAAAGTTATGTCTAATATTTTGGTTTTTTCAAAAATGGTTCCTTCATTAAAAGAGGCAACAGAAAATATAAACAACATAATCGAAAAATCATACACGGACAAAATAATCACAAAACCACAACATCTTGTTTACTCATCTTGTAATAATATTCCAATAAAAATCAACACACCATTTGATATGCCAAAACAAACATCATTATGGTGTTGGAATTGTGCGTTACCATTCACAACACAACCAAAATACTTACCAATAAATAAGTTAATTGATAAACAAGGTGTGTTTTGTACATTTTCATGTGAAGCTAAATATATTAATACATTTAGCGATAAAACTAAACGATCAGAATTGCGGAAACTATTGTGTGAATTAATTAAAGTATATTATCCTGGTAGAAAGTTTATTATTATCGAAGCTCCGGAGAAAGAACGAATGAAACATTATGGTGGAAATTTAACTGTTGATGAGTACAAAAAAAAAGTTAATGATAACGATATTAATATGTTTATGGTCTGTGATATGCAGATTCAGAATTATGATTGTCATTAATATTTTCTTCACGTCTTTGCTGACCACCAACAAAATAACTTGGCTCTGTTTTATCATTCATATATTTGATTGCGGATTGTAATGCTTCTGGTGATTTAGGTTTAGTTATTAACATATTGTTAATAAATAACCCAACAAACACAATACAGAAAATAGATATGGCCATAGTTATCATTTTTTTTCTCTCAATATTAACATCGATACCATAGAATATATAAACAAATGTAATAATAATCGCAAGAGTTATAACTAATGAAGTTGTTAATGGATTTTCAAATGATGATAATTTCTTTGTTAAATTGCTAAAAGCGGATAATATACTATTATTATCAATTGGCATTTATTTATCTATGGATTTATTATTTATTTTCTAGAAATTTATTAATATGTTTATTTCCTTGTCTTCTTTGTATTAATCGTTTAGCTAATTCAATATGTGATTCTTCTTTATCTTCATCATCATCCTCATCATCATCTTCTTCTTCATCATCCTCATCTTCATCATCTTCATCATCATCTTTTTCTTCATCCTTATTATCATTATCATCCTTTTCTTCATCATTATCTTCGCCTTTAATAATATTAATAGGATTATCTTCTTTTTTGCGTGAATATTCTTGTTCATTATATTTCACTTGTGATTGTTTTGGCGTTTCGTACAGTTTAAATGTATTTGTATTTTGTGGTTCATTTATTCTTCGTTGAGTATGTAATAATTTATTAGTTAATTCTTCATTTTCACGCATTATTGTGTTATATTTTAATTCAAGTTCATTAAATGATTCTCGTAATTCATTAATTTCTTGTATAAGCGTATCATTATCTTTCTTAAGCTTTGTTATTTTTTTTGCTAACTTAGCCGTAACTTCAAGATTACCTCCAGGTTTAACAGGCGGATCTATTTCATAATAATATTTCTGTTGTATAACAAAACTCATCTGTATATATGCGTTTGTGAATTCACCTCCACATTTCTGTAAATCAGGAATAGATTTACAGTTATGCATATTTAGCCAAAATGAAGTGCTGTTTAAATATTTAATAACACAGTTATTAATACTATTTAATGCTGATGAAATTAACTTAACAGATGTATCATATTCTAACTTATTTTTTAAGTGTTTAGGAAAAAAAACTTTGCCTAGATCCATAATAAATTTATCAAATGTTTTCTTCACAGCAAAGTTATAACCAATCTCATTCATATATTTGTATAATCCGTTTAATGTTGTTTTGCCTGTTTCTGAACGCTTATCAATTAATTCATCAGTATATTCGATAAATTTGGCCTGTATAAAAAAAGGAATTTCATCATCAGATATATTTTGTTTTTTAGATTCTTTATTTGATAATGGCTTAATTATTTTATAGATCATATCAACCCAAAATCCACCAATAACTTCAAACAATTGTACTTCGCTCATTTGTTATCATTATCATTTTTAGATTCAATATATATTTCTTTTTGCTTAATATTATCCTTATTAATTGCGATAATACGTAAAGCTGTTGCATTTAAAGGAACTCCGTCCTTATCAACATTATCATAGATTAATGTTGGGTCTAATTCGCCTGATAATACTTTTTTTTCAAAAATATCTAACTCTTCTTTCATTTCTTGCGATAACTCTGTAAAAGGTGATTCAACAAATTCTTTTCGATATTCTTCTATATTTTTTAATGATTCTGAAGTCTTACCAGCTATTCGTTTCTTCGCATCAATAATTGCTTGATGCTTTTTCTTTTGTTTAACACGAGTATCTAATAATGATTTAGCTATTTTTGTATCCTCAATACCAGTTTCAATAATATCTGAAATAACTTTATCAAGTCCGCCATAATTTGTGTTTTTGCGATTTTGTGAGGTTGTTTCCAATAAAACCCATTTATCAACATCCGCAATAATAACACTTAATCCAGTATCCGCAGATATATTTTTTTGTAATTCTTTAGCAGCATTTAATCCGCGTTGATTATTCGGAAATAATTCATAAATTCTAAAAGTATTATCAAATCCGCCAGTTATTTTTGTTATATCCATAAAATATCGCTTAAGTAAATCATAATTAACTTGTTCATATGAACACCAATTGTAAAAGAAATCACGTGTCGGAATTGGTACATAAATTTCACCAATTTTTAATGGTGCAGGATCAGGAATCATATCAGGAATAAAATCAATAACTTCTGGCGCAATTGTTAAATTATCAACATCAACAACATTATTTGCTGAATCAATTGATCTAAATCCAGTAAATGTTTTAGGTTTATTATATGGTAATTTAGGCTTATTATTATCAGGTGTGTATATTGTTGAAAATGCTTCTGGATTATAAAACGTTCGTTTAAGAAACTCCATAATAATATTTTGTTTAATTTTTGTAACTTCTGGAGTATATTCTTCAGGCAATTTGCCCTTATTCTCGAATGTTTCATATTCGTAACATACTTGATGTAAAAAAGCATTCATCGTAAATAATGCGAATTGTCGCAAATATTTTTCACGAATATTTACGATAGACATAACAACAACATGTTTAGATTCTTCATTATTTTTGTTCTTCGAAAACACATCAATATAAGAAAAAAGTTTATTTAATTCGTCACCTTCAATAATTTCACACAATAAATCTTCATCATCACTTAATAATTTACCACCATCAGATAATGTGTTAATGATTGTTTCAAAACGCGGATGATTTAGAAACTCTTCAAATTTCATAGTTGTTTTCTTTAATATTACTTTTTAATTATTTAAATAATTGTATTATTGTGTTATTTGTTAAAAAATACAGATATGAATCTATTATCAATCGATAATAAAGTTTCAACAAAAATAAGTAAAATGGCGGATATTTTATCTATAATCGAAAATTATCAAACATCATTTTATAACACTATCGATCAAATATATTTATATGTTTATGGTATATATTTGCGCGACTTATCACCATTAATATCGAGTTATAAGTTAATAACGAAAACAACAAAAGAAATAGAGAACAAATATAATCAGGATTATTCGAACATAATGCATGTGTATAATATAAATATGAATTTTAATGAATTTATTACGATAATTCGCAAGAACGAATCAGAGTATGAATTATTGCCTGATTTATTAATATTAATATCAGATTTCATCAATATTAATACTGTATTTAACTTTTATGAGAAACGCGCGAATATGTGTTGTGGTCAATTAATGAATATTGATGATAATAAAGCGCAATATAGTTGTATTATATGTGGATTATGTAAAGTTATAGATGATCCTGTATTTGATGAAAAAAATATATATTCGCTTGGATCAAACTATAGTAAAACTGTTTATTATCAACATACGCGCACATTGGATGAATGGATTAATAATATTCTATGTAAAAATGATTTTGAGCTCAAGCCAAATGAAAAAGCACTTATTGATTTAGAAGTATGTAATAAAAAATATGGTCCGCAAATAGGACAAATGCGGAAATTAACAATAGAGATTATTCGCAAAATACTTCGCAAAACAAAAATGATACAATATAATAATAAAGCGGCAAAGATATTATCAATATATACAGGCGTTGATCCGCCTTTATTGTCTGGTGAAGATATCGCATTTATTAAATATATTTATTATGATGTAATTAACATGGCTAAAGAAAACGTTAATATGAAACAACATATGCCTGATAAGAATCAACCATATTGTCCTTTTTTTATATACAAAATAGTCCAAACATATTGGGAAACAAATTCAGAGAAACGCGAAATACTTAAATTCATACATATGCAAAATGATGATACAACAAAAAAAATGGACCTTATATGGTTCGAATATTGTAAAATCCGCAAATTAACATTTAACAGTGTTAATTTTATTGAGAAGAGGAACTTTGAATAATAATACTATTATCTAAAAAAGTATAGTATAATTTATTTAGTTTAACTTCCCATGAAATATGACCTTTTATATCAAAACCTAATTCATCAATAAAATTATTAAAATTATTTCCAATAAGGTATACTAATTTATCGATAATAAATTGGTTCTCAATAGGTTGATCGAGATTTGTACTAATTATATAATCACTTTTAACTATATCAAGTATAAAAGTTCTAAAGTTTACTGTATCGCCAATATTTTTATCTTCATGGAAATAATTTAAACACTCGACTGTTTTATTTATTATATCATCTAAATAAGAATTTATTAAATACGTTTTATATAAGTTGGAAATAAAAACTATCATCACTAATAAACGCGCTATCATTTCATATTTATCATATATTAT
>SXGR01162224.1_pt1 | contig 98366 bp, 80 predicted proteins | sample 3174711 | NCBI WGS metagenome assembly SXGR01 (sample SAMN11356860, study PRJNA531348) | freshwater metagenome | isolation source: freshwater sample F1-60 | place: China: Fuxian Lake, Yuxi | collected 2017-12-25 | reverse complement strand
GAGCGTGCCATTCGTCGAATCGAGGTCGACGAGCCAGTGCACACCGTCCTCGACGCGGATCTCCGCGTGCTGGCGTGAGACATTGTTGTCGGCGACGATGATGTCGCACTCCTCATTGATGAACGCCTCCTGCACCCGGCGCCGTTCGTCGGCGTTCATGCCGGCGTGATACGGCAACGCCTTGAAGCCCCAGCTCTTGACCGTGGCGCCCAGCTCATCGACATCGAGTCGGCGCAGGCAGTAAATGATCCCCGCCTCCCCTTTGTGGCGTTCGAGCATCTCGCGTGCTTGCCGATCCGCGTCGGTGCGGCGCAACACACGGTAGGTTAGATTGGGCCGATCGAAATTGCCGACGAGCACCAGCGGATCTTTGAGGGCGAGCTGCTTGCAGATATCGGCGCGCACCTGTTCGGTCGCTGTCGCGGTGTAGCCGTGAACGCTGGCGCCGGGGAAGACCTCCTTGATTCGGCCCATCATGCGATATTCAGGCCGAAAGTCGTGTCCCCAGTGGCTGATGCAATGGGCCTCGTCGATGGCGAAGGTCTTGATGCCGGCGTTTTTGATGAAGCTCTGGAACTCCGGCATCATCAGTCGTTCCGGCGAAATGTAAAGGAGCCGCACGGCGCCGTCGCGCACGTTGCACTCGTAGGCGAAGCGTTCTTCGGGCGAGAGCGAGCTGTCGATCTGCACCGCGGGAATGCCGACCGACTGCAGGCTATCGACTTGATCCTTCATGAGCGCGATGAGCGGCGAGACGACGACGGTGGTGCCGCCGCGCAAAACCGCCGGCGCCTGAAAGCACAGCGACTTGCCGCCACCTGTGGGCAAGACGAGAAGCGAATCGCGGCCATCGAGCACTGCGCTCATTGCCTCTTCCTGGAGCGGCCGAAAGGCCGCGAAGCCCCAGTGTTTTTGGACGAGTTTTTTCAGTTCGTCGAGCATGGGAACATTGTAGCCGATTGGGAGCGCGCGTGATTTGCAGTAAGCGGCCATACATTCTTACGCGAAGGACTTCGCGAATGTACCAAGTCCCTTCCGATAGATCGACCGCCACGCCGAGTTCGGCTGCACCCTGCCGCGAAAACGCACCATGCGCAGGGCGGCGTCGGCGACGTTGAACGGCGCCGTGTCGCCGCGCTGCCTGCGTAAGTGATTCTCCAACGCCGCCAGGGCTGTCACCGCGGCGCCGAGGGCGGGGCCTTCGTCCGATGCGAGCAATTCCAGCGGCCGATCGAGCACGCTCGCCAGGATCTCGCACATGAGCGCGCTGCGAGCGACGCCGCCGGAGACAGTGATGCGCGTGATCGCTTGCCCGGCGCGTTCGTGCTGCTTGACGCCGAGCGCGATCAGAAACGCCAGCGCTTCGAGCGCAGCGCGATAACGGACACCGCGGTCCTTCGGTTCGCGCGGCGTCCAGCGAAAGCGCGGCGCCATGACGCCGAGCGACGGCTCCGCGAACAGAAACGGCGCGACCAGCGTGCCGACGCAGCCTGCCGGAACGGCCGACGCGGCGCTTTCAAGTTTGGCCCAATCGGGATCGCGGCCGACGATCTTGTTGAGAAACTGCGCGCCGTTGTTGTAACAGCGCATCCAAAGGTAAGGACCCCAGTTAAGCCGCATCACGTCGAGTTGATCGCCGCGCGGGATCTGGGCGCTCGACGAGTTGACAACGGCCGACGTGCCGAGGATGATTGCCATCTGTCCATGATCGACGGCCCCGCCGCCAATGAGGCCCGCTTGCTGATCGTCGGACGTGGGAAAGATCAGCGGCCCCGCCGCTTGCGGCTTGGCGCTTGCAGCATCATTCGCGTACGCTAGCGTCCCGACAGATTCAAAGTGATCAACGATGCGCGGCAACGCGCTCCACGCTTGTTCGCGATAGTCGGGGCATGCGATGGCGTCGAGCATCTCTTTGCGCCATTGCCCGGTGCGCAGATCCATGATGCCGGTCGAAGCCGCTGAGGAGATGCTGGCAACATCGAAGTTGCCGGTGAGATAGCCGGCCGCGAGGGAGCCGTGCGAGAGGATGCGTGCGGTTCGCCGCCAATCTTTTTCGTCGAGCGTCAGCTCATCCTTGACGAGATGGCTGAGGCTGTAGCGACTCGCCCATGGACCACCGATGAGTTCGCGCACCTTCTTCGGCCCGCCTAGTCGTTTCAAGCCGATGGCGTGATACTTCGCAAGGCTGGCGTCGTTCCAGCAGATGGCGCGGCGGACTTGATTGTGAGTCGCATCGATACGGCCGGACGTGTGATGCGTCGCGGAAATGCCTCCGGCGATCCAGTCGGGCAGGCGATTCTTTGCGCGTAGGGCGTTCGCCATCGCGCGCACGCTGCCGTGCGCTTGACCTTCGAGTTGAAGGAGGCTCAGCTCGGAGACGCCCCCTTTTGTCCACAGGTCGTTCGGCAAGCGAACGTCGGCGATGGTGTTGCCGTCGAGATCGAACGCCAGGCACTTGACGCCGGACGTACTGAAGTCCCAGCCGGTGATGATCGTGGCGGCAGGAACGTGTTGCAAGGTGGCGGCCATGAATTCGGTCCCGGAAAAGGTTTAGCCGCGGCTCGCAGAACCGCGCGGGTTTTCGACCCGCGGCCAAACAAGGATAGGTTGATTACAGGTTTTTCGTGACACTTCACCAAAACCACGATTATACTCATTACGTCCACGGCAACAACAACTTGTCCTTCTCGAGGCCCTATGGCTACTCCCGCTGAACGCGTCGCGGTCGCTCTCGAACGCTGGCGCAGCAACCTCATCGATCTGACGCGCCGCAATCCGCTGCTCGCTCTGAAGCCGAATCAGACGAGTTACCTCGAAATCGGCCTGCCAGAGGTGAGCAAGGTGTACGAGCACCTTGCCATACAGGGGAAGTCGTGGCTCTTTCACTTGCCTGAGCCCGTCAAAAAAGACGCCGGCGCGAAACCGCCGTCCACGCCGCGGGCCAATGAACTGCTCACCAATCAATCGGATCGGCAAGCGCTCGTACAAATCCTGACCAATCTCTACCGGCGTGCATTGACGGATTTTCGCGAGCGTGGTTTGCACGTGCTGCATCTCGCGCTCGGCATCCTCGAATGGCGGGACGGAGACGAGGTCTTCCGCTCTCCGCTTTTGCTATTGCCCGTGCAGCTCGAACGCCATTCGTTGAAGGATCCGTTTTCGCTGCGCGGCGTCGAGGAAGATCCGATCGTCAACCCAGCCCTGACCGCGCGGCTTAAGCAGGATTTCGACTTTCGCCTCCCCGCGCCCCCGAGCGATTGGGAGGAAAAAAAGCCGGAGCAGTATCTCGTGGAAGTGAAGGCGGCGATCAGTGGACTGCCGGGCTGGGAAGTGCAGTCGAGCGTCGTGTTGACGTTATTTTCGTTTTTCAAGGGGGTCATCTTTCAAGACTTGCAAGACAACGCGGTCCGGGTACACGATCATCCACTCGTCCAGGCGCTCACCGGAGTGCCAGGAGTCACGCCGCGCGAAACGCCGATCGACGAGCGCGACCTCGACGCCGCTCAGGACCCCGCCAACGTGTATCACATCCTCGACGCGGACGGCAGCCAGCGCGCCTGCCTCGAAGCGGCGGCGCGCGGCGAGAGCTTCGTGCTCATCGGTCCGCCCGGCACCGGCACGAGCCAGACCATCGCCAACCTCATCGCCGATCGCATCGCTCACGGCAAGAAAGTTCTCTTCGTCAGCGAGAAGATGGCGGCTCTGGAAGTCGTCTTCAATCGCTTGACGAGCGTCGGCCTCGGCGAGTTCTGCCTGGAACTGCACAGCCACAAGGCGAACAAACGTGAAGTCATCAAAGAGTTGGCGCGGTGCTATCAAGAGATGCTGCCGCCGCAACCGCAGCCGAGCGCGGGCGATTTCGCGCGTCTGAAGCAGCGCCGCGATCAGCTCAATCGCTATGTCTTTGCGTTGCACCAGGTGCGTGAGCCGATGAAGAAAGGCGTCTGGGAGGTGCTGGCCGAGTTGCCGCGCTGGCAGGAATTGCCGATGGTCCCGCTCGGTCTGCCCGCGCTACGTCAAGCTGGCGCCGATTCTCGCCCATCCCCCACTGGGAGAGGGGCCGGAGGTGAGGGCCTCACGCTCGCCGAATTCACGCCGGCCCATCTCGACGAATTGCAGCAATTGCTCCAACGTCTGCAGCATCACTGGCACATCCGCACGGAAAAGGACTATCCGTGGCGCGGATTCAAGGCCGAGCGCTACTCTCTGCAACTGCGTGACGAAATCGTCGGCCTGATCGACAAGATCCGCGCACGTGGCGACAAGCTACACGCTGCCGCCGGGCAATACGCGCAGCAGCTTGGACTGACTGGCGCAAGCGCCGATTTGCTCAAGCTCGGAGACTTGCTGGAAAAACGCCCCGTCAACACGCAATCGGGTTGGCTCACGACAACCGACCTCGCGCAACTCATTAGCGATTTCGAAAAATGTGCCGATCAATACACGCGCCTCGGCCAGACGCGCAAACCGCTCACGGAACGCTATGGCCCGACTCTGTGGAAACAGCCGAGCGGCACGGCGGCACGAATCGAAGAAGCGTGGAAGCATGCGATCCCATTGCTGGCGGCGGGCGATGAACGCGGCAGTGAATTCTTGAAGTATCAACACAAGCTCCGTGCCTGGGCCGCCGAGACGCAGAAACGCATCCCCGGCTGGCTAACCGAGATTCGGACCCTGGAGAAATGGCTTCCCTTGCCGCTGCCGATGGGCGCCGGTTCGACCACGAGCACAATGACCGGAGAGTCGAAACTGGATCCCCCTTCCGAGGCGGTGCGCGCTTATCTTCGCTTTGGCAATGTCGCCATCAGCGATGCGCCGCCCGACAAGTCCTGGCTCGATGATCGCAATCTGCTCAAGGAAACACAGGAGGTGATCGCCTCGTCCAAGGCAACTTTCATGCGCTTCAAGCAGAATCGCCAACATCTGTTGAAGCTTTACGATGCGAAGTTGTTCAATCTCGATCTGGTGCGCATCGGCCAGGCGTACGCGGGACCGTATCAGAGCTGGTGGTGCATCTTCAGTTGGCAGTATCGCAAGGATCGCCGGGCGATCGCGAAATGCCGTCCGATGGAAGACCTGCCGCCGACCGTCGCCCATGACATGCAGCTCGCGGGCCAGCTCGGCGCCGACCGCGCGACGCTCGAAGCGGATCAGCTTCGTCGCGGCAAGCTGCTGGGCCGCTATGACAAAGGGCTCGACACCGACATCGAGTCCGCCGACAAGGCCGCCCGACACGCCGCTGAGGCATTCGAGCTGCTCGAGACGTTGGAATGCGCGCGTTTGCCGGCCAAGTGCATCGACACACTGGTCGCGGGCACGGCGCCTGAAAAAATCCGCGCGTCCGTCAAGCGTTTGAACGAATCATTCGTCGCCTGGGCCAATCTCACGCAAGAGCTGCACGCGATCGTACCGATGGACATGCTGCCCAGCGTTGGTAAATCCATGGATGAATGCGCGCTGTCGGCGCTGGGGCATTATGCAAGAGATCTGCAAGCGGCGCTCAACCAGTTCGCGGCTTTGGCGGACCCGCTGCACGGCGCTGCGCCGCTGTCGGACATGACGGCGTTCGTCGCGGACGTGAAGCAGGCCGAAGAGCTGCTGGCATGGGAAGCCGCACAGGCGACGGAGACGGAACGCTGGACGAAGCAACTCGGCCCAGCGTTTCAAGGCGTGAGCACCGATTGGGACGCTTTGCGCAAGGCGCTCGTGTGGACGCGCAGAGTGCGGGAAACGTTGGCGGTGTTGCAAGACCGGCCCTCGCCCCCAGCCCCTCTCCCAGCGGGAGAGGGGAGAATGCTAGCCCCTGCTGGCGACGCGTTGCGCAAAGCCGCGACCGAGACGCCGCCGTCGTCACGCGAGCTGCGGGCCCATCTGGAACAATATCAACATGCTCTGCACAGCCTTGAAACGCGTTACGACCCGCCAGGTCCGCGGTACGACGGCAAACCTCTGCGCGAACATGGCTCCGAGGCCGTTCTTGCGCTGTTGGCCACGTGGCGCGATCGTGTCGGTGAACTAGCCGACTGGGTCGATTGGCGCTACCTGCCCGAACGATTCCACCACCTCGGCCTACACGCATTTTGGGATCATCTCCAGCAACATGAAATCGCACTCGACAAGGTCGTCGATCTCTTCCTGAAGTCGTTTTGGAGCGCCTGGCTCGACGCGATGTTCCAGCAAGATCCGGCCCTGAGCCAGTATCGCCGCACCGAGCACGAGCTACTGCTGCGTGAGTTCCGCGAACTCGACCGCACGATCCTTCAACAAGGCGCGGCGCGCATCATCGCCCTCCTCGATCCAGGGCAATCGAAACGCCCCGCCGACGCCGAGACCAAATTACTCATGAAGGAAGCCCACAAGAAGACCAAGCATCTGCCGCTGCGCCAGCTTTTTGACGCGATGCCGTCGCTGCTGTTGCAACTCAAACCGTGCATACTGATGAGTCCGCTGTCCGTCAGTCAGTTCTTGCCGGCCGATGCGGGCAAGCTGCAGTTCGATATCGTCGTCTTCGATGAGGCTTCGCAGATCTTGCCGGAGGACGCGATCGGCGCCATTTACCGCGGCAATCAATTCATCGTCAGCGGCGACAATCAGCAACTGCCGCCGACGACGTTTTTCACGCAGTCCTCCGACGAGAGCGACGACGATGACGAGACGCCGCTGTTCGAGAGCGTGCTCGACACCTGCCTCGGCGCCGGCTTCGCGCGCAAGTCGCTGCGCTGGCATTATCGCAGCCAGCACGAGCACCTCATCGCCTTCTCCAATGAAAGCTATTACGACGGCCGACTCATTACCTTTCCATCCGCGTGCTACCAGCATCCCACGCTCGGCGTGCAATTCCGCCACGTCAAGGACGGCATCTACGACCGCGGCGGCAAACGCGACAACCCACGCGAAGCGCAGACGGTTGCTCGCCTCGTGCTCGAACACTTTCAAACGACGCCCGACAAGACGCTCGGCGTCATCGCCTTCAGCTATGCTCAAATGAACGCGATCGAGGACGAAATCGAATGTCAACTGCGCGAGAAACCCGCTCTCGAGCGATTCTTCAAGGACGATCGGCTCGGCGGCTTCTTCGTCAAGAATCTCGAAACCGTCCAGGGGGATGAACGCGACGTGATCCTCCTCAGCGTCGGCTATGGCCGCGACGCCCAGGGGAAGATCGCGTTGAATTTCGGCCCGCTCAATCGTGAGGGAGGCGAGCGCCGTCTAAATGTTGCCGTCACGCGCGCTCGTCAGCGTCTTATCGCGGTCAGCTCCATTCGCGCTGCCGACATCAATCTCGCGGGCTCAAACGCCAAGGGACTCGCACATGTGAAGCGCTTTCTCGATTTTGCCGAACGAGGCTTGAGCGCAATCGATCCGGATCAGGACGCCGTGCCGATGACGCCGACTGCCTTACATGACGACGTAATGCACACGCTCAAGGCATTGGGGCGCGAGAGTGTGGCGTTCGTCGGCTGCGGATCCTGCCGCATCGACGTCGGCGTACGCGACGGCAAGCAGGCGAGCCAGTTCGTGCTCGGCATCGTTTTCGACGGACCGATGTACGCCCAGACCGCGGTCGCGCGCGATCGCGATCGCTTGCGCGAAGAGGTTCTCACCAGGCTCGGCTGGAAGCTGCACCGTATCTGCGCGCCGGATTGGGTCTATCGCAAGGAAGAAGAAATCGCGCGCTTGCGAGCCGTGCTGTCGGGTGTTTGATTCTTGTGGGGCACGTTGGCAACGTGCCCCACGGCTGCAAGTCATATCATGATCTGCGAGATTATTTTCTTCCCCCTATGGAGCATTCCATGCAAGCCAAAGAGGTGGTCAAGATCGCCTTGCGTTCCACTCAAGACACGCTCCAGATGTTCCTCAACGATCTGAGCGACAAAGACCTGACGGCACGTCCCGTTCCGAGCGCCAATAATATTGCCTGGCAACTCGCCCACCTCATCATGGCCGAAAAATTTCTCCTCCTCGGCGAATTGCCCGGCGTCAACTATCCCGAAGCTCCGGCCGCGATCGCAGCGCTTGGCAGCGAACGCACGGGGAAGGTCGAACCGGCCGAGGGCTACCTCGGCAAGGCGCAGTATCTCGAATGGTTCGGCAAGATGCGCGCCGCGACGATCGCCGCCGTGGACAAGCTTTCCGACGCCGATCTGGACAAGACGGTCACGAACATGATGGCGCAGCACGCACCGACCCTGGGCGCCCTCTTGATCCTGACCGCGAATCACACGCTGATGCACGGCGGGCAATTCACGGTCATAAGACGGGCGCTCGGCAAGCCGGTAATTTTTTGACGTGCGGTTTGGCCTCGGTTCGCAGAACCGCGCGGGCCTACGACCCGCGGCTGAACAACCTCGCTCAAGACACCCGGCGGAGATCGGCGCATGACCTCACCCCCACCCGAATACAACGTCACTGGCATAGACTACGCGGATCGGCGCCACCTGGGCTACATGGGGCCGATCGTCGATTTTCATTCCCACGTCATGCTCACGCGGCCAGGCGACCCGCCGACCGGACCGCCGCTCGGAAAGGGCCCGGGCGCGAGTCTACAACAAGCTGAAATCATGCTCGCCGCCGCAGCCGAGTTCGGCATCACGCAGACTGTAACGATGTGCCCGCCTGACGATATCGTTCCCCTACGTAAGCGATTCGGCGATCAGCTTCAATTTAACGCGATGGTCAACAAACGAACCGCCGACGAAAGCGACGAGCAAGCGTTGCACACCTTCGAGCAATTCTTGGAGCTGGGTGTCAAGATCGTCAAGCTATGGTCGGCGCCGCGCGGGCGCGAACGCGGTCTTTTCATTGATGCCCCCTGGCGCATCGAGGCCCTCAAGCGTGCGCGCTCCGCGGGGGTACGCATCGTCATGGTGCATGTCGCCGATCCCGATGTCTGGTTTCGCACTGTCTACGCCGACATCGCCAAGTTCGGCACCAAGGCGGATGCCTACGTCGGTCTCGAACGCATGATGACGCTGTTTCCCGACATGATCTGGATCGGCGCGCACATGGCCGGCGATTCGGAGCACCCGGATCATCTCGAAACGCTCCTCGAAAAATACCCGTGCTTCCACATCGACACTAGCGCCACGAAATGGCAAGTTCGCGAGGTGTCGCCACGCGCCAAGGCGCATCGCGATCTGATCTTGCGCTATCCTGATCGCTTCCTGTTCGGCACCGATCTGGTGACGCGGCATCATCTGACCCGCGCGCACTACGTGAGCCGCTATTGGTGTCAGCGCACGCTATGGGAAAGCGCCTGGGTCGGCCCAAGCCCGATCGCGGACAGCGACTTCACGCCGACGGATGGTGCGAGCACGCCGACATTGCGCGGCGTCGGATTGCCATACGATGTGCTTGGGATGGTGTATCACGCCAATGCGAAGCGATTGTTGGATCTGCCAGCCGTTTGAGCTTGCGTAACCGTTGATCTCCCCTCTCCCCCTGTACTCAGGGGGAGAGGGGTCGGGGGTGAGGGGGAAGAACAGACAGTTGCGCGACGCCCCAACCCCTCACCCCCCGGCCCCTCTCCCCTGAGTACAGGGGAGAGGGGTAAACGGTTACGATTTCGCATCCTCTACGGGTCATGGCGGAACACGCCTGACTCGCGCACAATCTTTCGGCGGATCGCGAACTTGAGCACGTCCTTGGCGGCGCAAATGACCGCAAGCGATTTGGCACGCGTGATCGCCGTGTAGATCAGCTCCTTCGTCAATAACCGCCGGCCCCCTGTCGGCGACAGAACGACCATCACATTGGCGTACTCGGAGCCTTGGCTCTTGTGAACCGTCAGCGCGAAGCCGAGCTCGTGTGCGGGAAGCGCCTCCGCTGGGAATGCCGCACAGCCACCTTGACGCTGAAAGAGCACGTCGAGGCCCCCCTTGCGATTACGTAGCGTAATGCCGACGTCGCCATTGAAAAGCCCGCGCGGGGCGTCGTTGCGCGTGATGAGCACCGGGGCGCCCACGAAGAGCCGGCCGCACGCTTGTGGATCGAGACGCGGGCGCAGATACTGATCGATCGTGCGATTGATTTCAACGCAGCCCCAGGCGCCGTCTCGAACTAGCGTCAAGAGCCGAAAGCGATCCAGCAGCGTGAACAAATCGCGAACACGCTCCGGCATCTTGATCGCATCGTCGGTCGAGGCGGCGCCGAGCAACTCGGCCAGCGTCGCGCCATTGTGCCGGCTGTGCGCGTAGGAGTAGTCGGCCCATTTCTGCACAACGGCGCGGATCTCGTTTCCCGATTGCTGAACTTGCTCCAGAAGCCAGCAACCCCCTTGCGATTCCAACGTGTCGAGTCCCGTCACGCGCGGCAGCCGATCGACAACGCCGTCATCTTGAGCGTTGATCGCCTGCGCGGCTTCACGAATGCGCGGCTCCGAGCGATGATTCGTCTTGAGCAGGACGACGTGATCCTGCAACGCCCGCGCCCGCGCATTTCGAGGAACATTCAGATCGGGAAACATCTTGGCAAGGCGCTCGGCGTGATCGTCGGAGAAGCCGTTGTCTTGCCCATCCGGCACGAGCTGAGCGAGTACGGCCCCGGCCTCGACGGAAGGAAGTTGGTCCTTGTCGCCGAGTAAAATCAGCCGCGTGCCGGAATCCAGCGCGTCGAGTAGCTGCGACATCAGCACCAGACCGACCATCGAGACTTCGTCAATGATGACAACATCGGCCGGGATGGGATTCTCGCGATGCCTGGTGAAGAGATTGCGCGTCGGACGATAGCCGAGGAGCTGATGCAGCGTGGACGCGGCGAGGTCGGCAAGCGGAGCGTCGGCGGGCGATTCGAGCCGCGAAAGCCCGACACGCAGCGAATCGGTGAGACGCTGCGCTGCACGCCCAGTCGGCGCGGCGATGGCGATGCGCTCGGGAGAAACGCCGCCGCGCATCAGGCAGCGCAAGAGCGTCAGGACAATCGATGTCTTGCCGGTCCCTGGACCGCCTGAGATAATCGCGAAGGGACTGCACAGGGAGACGCCCAGCGCGAGCTTCTGATCGCGATCCAGTTCGAGCGGTCGGTGTGCGATTCGCAGCGGATCACGATGGAGCACCTCGTTAAGAATGTTTGCCCACTCGGCAGTCAATTCCTCTGGCTTGTTTGCAAGACGCGCTTCTAGTTCGCGTCTGAAATCGAGCTCTGCACGCAAGTACTTCTGGAAATAGAGATGGCGCAGGCCGGCGAATTCCTGGACGACGATCGGCCTGGCATCGCGAAGCGAGGCGCCGATCAGTTCCGGAAACCCTCGTCCGTCAAGCGCGGCCAAGATGCGCCGCGTCCATTCTTTGGCGTCGGCGTCGGACGCCAAATCAGCCAGGCGGCCGCCGAGGGACGGCGCGGAGATTTCGATGCACAGGCTGCCTTCTTCCAATGCCGTCAACATCAAGATCAGGATGGCAGACAAGGCCTCGTCATCGGTGCGGTCGGCCAGTTCCAGCCAGTCGCGCATGGTGTAGAAATCGGTGCGTGAAAGGTACGCGTTTTCCGCAGCGCTCTGCAACAAACGTGCGAGCGCCGCCCCAGCATCCGGGAACAGCTCTCTCAGGAAATAGGGGAATTCACCTGATTCGACCATTTTCTCCCTCAACCATTCAACACGTGCTTGAGATCCAGATCTTGCTTGGTCGGCGCGTGAAAGAAGACGCCCGTCGTCTCGTCGCGGCCGTTCATGCCGCGCACATAGAGATAATACACGCCGCCGAAGTGTTTCTCGAAAGCGAATTGCGGTCCATGCACGCGCCGCAGCCAGCGCAACACGGCTTGCAGGTAAAGCTGGTACTGGCGGTGATAATCGGACTCGTCCATGCTGCGCTCGATCTGCGCGGGGCCATACGCGGCGAGCAGGTTAGTCTTGAAATCGACGAGGTAATATCGCTCCCTCGCCCGAAACAACAGATCCATGAAGCCAGTGATGAAACCATCTTCCGCGCGCACGTCACTGGCGACCGCGGCGCCGGCGTGTTCAGGATACTGGAACTCGATCTCGTGTAATCGATCCCGCGTCGGTATCGCGCACAAGGGCGAACCCACGCATGCCAGCGGCGTACGCAGAGAGTGCCAGACAAGAGCCGCGATTTGCGTCCGGCACGCGTCCTCAAGTTTTTCGCGTGGCGTGCGCGTGCGTAATTTTCCGACGTTGGCGCGAATCTCGGCGTCCATCAGCGTGCGCGCCCGCGCGCCGGCGACGATCAGCTCATCCGGCTGTTCCGTACGTGCGACCTCCGCGAAATCGATGCGCTCAAGGACGTTGTGAACCATGTCGCCGAAGACGGGGCCGCGCAATGGATCGTCTCGCTCGGCCAGCGGCGCCGCGTCCTCATCGCCGCGCGGCAACGCCGCGCCGAAACTCTCGCCCTCGCCGACTTGCGACAGGTGATGCCGCGTCATGCTCGAAAACGAGCGCACCACGATCCGGCGTTTGCCGAGGCCTTGATCGATCACCGGAAAGAGCGGGCCATTGATCTGAATGGGATGAAGCGGTTGAGCTTCGGACACAGCGTCCGATTCGGGCTTCGTGAGCACGAGGGCAGGCGCCGGCTTGATGATTTCCGCGACGAGGGGGCCGAGTTTGTCCGGGCACGCCTTTTCCAGCGCGGACAACAGGATGGTCCCCGCCGGTCCGACCCACTGTCTGCGCTGGGGAATCTTCACCTTGGGCACATAGAGCTTGAAGATCGGCCGCGTCAACGCCACGTATAGCAATCGTCTCTGCTCGGACAATAGCTCGGCGCTGACTCGCTCCCTGGCGTCATTGTCCGGACAGAGATCGAAAACGCTGCGTTGCTTGTCGTCGCGATAGATCGTCGTCCCGATCTGGTTGCCTTGCGTGAAGCCGCCGGCCATGAAGACGATCGGAAATTCCAGCCCTTTGCTCGAATGGATGGTCATGATCTTGACTCGCGGCCGATTCAGGTCCACCGGCTGCATGTCCGTTTCGCCGCTGTCGCGTTGGTTGCGGCGTTGGACGATCCAGTCGAGCATGCCAACGAGATCGAAATTGAATCCGTGGCCGACCTGTTCCAACGTCGACAGGATTTGCCGCAAGTTTGTCAGCCGTCGATCGGCGTCGGGTTGATCGGTATCGTGAAACAAAAGACCCGTGTCTTCCAGAAGCGATCGGAACAGCGCTGACCAGCGGCGCTCTTCTGCGCAGGCGAGCCAACTTTGGTAAAGTTGCCGGGCGGGATGCTGCATCGGCACGTCAGGGCAACGCGCGAGGTCCGTCGGTTTAATGCGGAAAAAGCACGTCAAGAGCGCCTTGCGAAACGATGCGGCATCGTCGGAACGGACGAGCGTTTGCAAGAGGATCTCGACATGATTGGCTTCGTCCGAATGCCAGAGCCCCGTCTGCTTGTAAAAGCTGTAAGGAATCCCCGCGAAGTCGAGCGCTTGCACGATAGGATTCGCGTCGGGGCGTTTCATGATGAGGATGCAGAAGTCCCCGGCATGAATCGGCCGAGCCGTGAGGCTCTTGTGCGCAAAGGTCAAACGCGGGCCGTCGCGATCGTTGAGCAGGCGTTGAATCTCGTGAACGATGAAACGCGCGAACTGCTTTTGGGCGAGCTTCATCGTCGGCGCGTCGCCGAGATCGACCATCATCAGGGCTGGGCGATCGGTGTGGTCTTCTTCGATGCGTGTTTGCCGTTTGTCATCGTCGGGCGCATGAACAGGCAGGTAGCGGATCCCCGAGGCTTGCGGGAACCACTCGCCGTCCTGGAACAGGCAATTCAAGCCGTCGAGCAAATCGGGATCGGAACGCCAGTTGATTTGCAGCGGATATGCGCAGGCGCTGAAACGCCCCGTCATCTCATTTGCGGCGTGCAAATAGGTCGGCAGGTCGGCGCCGCGGAAGCCGAAGATCGCTTGCTTGGGATCACCGACGATGAAGAGCTTCGACTCGCGGCCGTCGAGAAAGATGCGCCGAAAAATGCGCCACTGCAACGGGTCGGTATCCTGGAATTCATCGACGATGCCGTAGCGATAACGCTGTCGCAACACCTTGGCGAAGCGCTCGGCATCGGGATTCCTGGCGGGATCAAGGCATTCTTCAACATCGGCAATCATGTCATCGAAGCTCTGAAAGCCGTGCTGGCGTTTGTAGTCGCGCAGCCGTTCATGCAGGGCGTGAATCGTGAAGATTTCGAGTTGCCCGGTCCAGTTGGCGCCGGCCTCGTCGAGCCGCTGCCACCAGTCGAGCACAAACGTCGGACGAAGCTGATGCCCCGCGCGCGGCTTGCAACGGCTGGCGATCTCCAGTATTTTCTTGTCAAAGTCCTCCGCGGTCTCCCGGCTGTAATTCGCCGTTTCGAGAACGGCGCGCAGGCGCGGGCCAAAGTGCTTGCGCCAGTCCTTGCGTTGGATTTCGCGCAAGAGCATCCGGAGCAGATCGGGATCGTCCGCGAGGCCGAGCCGAAAGTCCTGGCCTTGCTCCAGCGCGTACTCTTGGGCGAGCCGCTGACAGAAGCCGTGGATCGTGAAAACCGGGGCCTGATCGAATTGACTGAGCGCCGTGGCGTAACGTGCCGCATCGTCGTCGCTGCGTTGGGCCGCGCGTTCGAGGGCGATGCGCAAACGCGTCTTCAGATCGCCCGTCGCTTTCTCGGTGAAGGTGACGAGGAGGATTTGCTCGAGCGGCACGTCCTCCTCCGTCAAGAGACGCAGCACAAGGTTCTCGATCGTGTACGTTTTCCCCGTACCGGCCGACGCCTCGACGACCGCGTGCCGGCTTAGATCGAAGTTCTCCACGCTGGCAGGGGTTTCGTTCATGATTTTGACGCTCGTTTTGTCTTGGTCGCCTTCGGCTGACGGCGCACGAGTGCCGGCGCACGGTCGAGCAAACGGAAGCGGCGTTGAACCTTCGCGAGAGCGTCCTCCGGCAATTTCGCCTGAATCATCTCCACGAGCGGCGGAATTTTCGGCCGGCCAAACGTGCTCTCACGCGCCTCTACGATCTTGTCTTGAAGCAGTTCTCGAAATGCCCCCGGTCCGACCTGTCCCGTGAAGGTCGAATCATAGGCACGCTTCAATTCGGGCCCCACGCTCAGCAACTCGAACGGCAACAAGTCGAATTGCGTTGGATCGAGGAAATCGCGTGTCAACTCGACGAGATACGCCAGCGCCTCGACCGGACTGATCGTCCCCGCCGGCAACGTCCAGCGCGCGATGCCTCCCTGATGCGCGACGTGTAGTACCGTTTCTCGCGTCATCAGCCAGGCCTGCGATGCGATGCCATCGCGATTCGTTTCCGTTCCCGCCAGCATCGCCAGGTAGAACAACATTGGCTCGAAGAGCGACGCGGACACCTCCCGCGCGTCGATTTTTTTCGTATTCGTGACGATCAAAACCTCGAACCGTTCCGGCGTATGCCACGCCTGACTCATCGACCCAACGATGCGAATCTCCCCGGCAGCGCTGGCATTCCCTTCATCGCCGGGACGCAAACGCAATGCCGGGAATCGCAGGCGCGCACCGAGCGGTGTCATGCTTTCGCCGATCAAAACCGGGCCGCAGAATGTCATCTGCTCATGTTCGCGCAGAAAGGACTCGATTTGGCCGGCCCCGTGAATGCGCTCCATCAGGTCGCGGCGCAGGGCTGCCTGATCGATTTCGCCGAACGCTTCCTCCGGCACCTGGCTTCGCAGTCGCGCGTCAGCGTAGGCGGCCGTGAAGCGTTCTTGCCATGATTGCAGGGCCAGTTTGACGCCGGTCTTCGTCGCCGACTGAAGCAACTGCTGGATCGTTTGCCGTACGAGGGCGTTGGCGGCGCGTTGTCCGGTGACGAGCGGTTCGTCATCCTCTGCTTCGGCTTCGTCGTCCTCGTCGATATGCAGATGACGCCGTAACGCCGCCAGCGCGGGCATCTGCAAGAATCGCCGCAATTCGCCGAGCGCCACGAGATGCGTTTTCGCCGGCGCCTCGTTCGGCTCGGCCGCGAGCGTGAAGTCCTGCTGGAAGCTCTTGTACTGCTGTACAAGCTCGGTCTGCTGTGCAGCCGTGAGAGCGAGTTGGTGGTTACGCTGAACGGCGCGCAGACTGAGACTGCGTTCGGCCTCGCGGTATTGCACAAGCACATCCTGTGTCTTCGGCTGCCGCGTGGGATCGACATAGCGAATGTCATCGAGCGCGACAGGCATCGTCACGGCTTCAAATCTGTCCTCCAGAATGTGCTGGCCGAGATAGCGCTGCAACTGTTGCAAAGGGACCGCGGGCAGGAGCGCTTGATCCTTCTGCAGATTATGATTGCTGTAAAGGAGGTAGAGCTTCTGCTGGGCCGAGAGAATGGTCGCCAAAAAATCGTACAACCGTTGCTCGGCGGGCCGGATGTCGCCCGGAATCCGCTGCACGCCGCGCAGATCAAAGGACGACAACGCATTGCTGCCGGGGAAAAGGTCGTCGCCGAGGCCAAGCACGTAGACGATGGCGAACGGCACGGCGCGCATCGGCTGCAATTGCGCGATGGTGACGCCGCCGGTCAGGTACTCGCCGTGATGACCTTCGAGCGCTTCGAGCTGGCTTTGGACATACTCGCGCACCAGAGCCAGGGGCAGGCCGCGACTCTTGCGCAATGCAGGCTGTAAGGCGTCCCAGCTCGTCAGCGGTTCGAGGGCGGCGAGCACGGCTTCGCGAACTTGCCCTTCCTCGGGACGATCTTCGGGAACTTCGAGAAACTCATGGATGAGCCGGCGCAGAACGATGGCCCAGCGTTCGCCGGTCATGTTCGCGCGGCGTAATCGAGTCAGAGTCGGCAGCAAGCCTTCGATTGCTTGACAGAACGCGTCGAGCTGATCGCGATCGCCGCTGGCCAGATCGGCGAACGGGATGATGTGTCCGTAGCGCGGCGCCGGTTCACCGTCATCCTCGGCGACGACATCCATGTATCGTCCCAGCCGCAGGCGTTGCAGACCGAGTCGCCACGCATAGAACGGGGAACGCGGGTAGCCTTGCTCCTCTTTTTCCTGAGCGTCCCAACCTTGATAAACGCCGAGGCTGTCTGCCCAATCGAGCCAGACCGTCGCCGCCGTGCGATCGATGCCGAGCTTGGCGAGAAAGCACGGATTGAGCACAACCTGAAAGACGTGCGCCCGCGAAAACGAATCGAGGGCCAGATCGAGCATGCCTAACAGCGCCTGCCCGAAGGTGCTCGTGTTGGCGGCACTGTAATCGAGCATGTTGTAGGTCAAACGCCGCGGCGGCCGCTCGAACACCGCTTGCAGGATTGGACGATATTTCGTCATGTCGGTCACGAGGACGGCGATGTCGGTCTGGCGCAGCGTTTTGTTCTCATGCAGATTGAAGAGGATGCTGTTGCAAACGGTCTCGGCCTCGCGCATCGGGCCGGGGCAGCCGACGATTTGCAGCGAGCAATCCTGTTCGAGGCGAGTCTTACCCTTGGCGCGGCCAAGAAGATTATCGTGCAGCCTCGCGAGTACGCTGACCGAACGCTTGCCGCGCGGCCGACTCGAATCGGTCACACGTTCGACGAGGAAGTTTGCCGCCGAGAATCGCCGCGCGATCAAGCCGAGCGATTCCGCTCCGGCGCGGCCCCATAGACGCGCGATGTCGCTGCCATCAGCCTCACGTAGCCCGTCCGCAATCGCGGGCAGCGTTGCGAGGTCGACGGACTCGATCGCGGATGTCGCAGCATTGAGATGATAGAAACGCACGTCAAACGAGGCCGCAAGCCAGGTGATGGCGCGAGCGTGTAGATCAGCGAGGTGGCTAAAGCCGAAAAAGTGAACCGCCTGCTTCCCCTCTCGCGGGTCCAACGTGAGCAGCTCCATCGCGTACTGAGGAAGCGACTTCAAGGTCCGTTCACCGAGACGATTGAGCAAGGCGCGTTTGCCGTCGGGTTCACGGGTGATGTGCAAGAAGAGGGCACGCTGAGCGCGTTCCATCATCTGGTGAAACTCGCTCGCTCCCTTCAGTCCAAGATGGTATTTCAACCAGCGTTGGATCAATTCGTCCTGGCGATGCTCTTCGTAATCGCGCAGCAACAGACCGAGACGATCCGCGAGATGCCACGCCCGCCGGCACGAGAGCCGCGCAAGACCGGCCTCCTGCAACTGAAGATAACGGCGCAAGGGGGCGAGCTCGGAGTCGTCTTCGTCGAGCAACACCGACAACATCATCAGGCGATAGAGATTCTCATCAATGGGCTCCGGCACAGCAACACCCGAGCGCGGATCGGCATGGGTCAGAATTTGCCAGAGGGCGGCGTCGATTTCCTCGAAACGCAGATTGATGGCGACGTCGAGCCGCCGCGCCAGATGAAGACGCAGCCACTTGCGCATGCAGCGATTCGGCACGACGACGAGGGTCGTCTCGAAGAAGTCGCCATGCTTGGCCGAGGCATCCAGTTCGTCCGCGAGCCTGTCAGCGAGACTGCGCGGATCGGCGCCGAGGTAGAGGGTGCTCATCTGTAAGGATGATACACGAGCATGAGACCTGGGAAAAGGAACAAAAAGGATCTTGCACGCACGGGCTGTTCTGTAATTCGTCTGAATGGCTAGGCGCGGGCGGTCGGTCGATGGTAGAATCAAAACGAGAAGAATGAAACCTTCGGAGTATTCGCACGATGCCAATTGCCATCCTGCAAAATGGGAAAATTCGCCCCCTGGAGCCATTGCCTGCGAACTGGCAGGATGGGCAGCGTTTGCGCATCGAAAGCGTGGACGACGATGAGCCGACTCCCGAGGAGATCGATCGTGACTTCGCGCTGCTCGCAAGCCTTTGTGCCGACAGCGATCCCGCGGACGAGCAGCGCTTGAGTCAAGCGCTGCTCCAAGCCCGTCTGCAAGCAAAAGAACAAGTCCGGCGGCAAATGGGGCTGAGCTGATGGCCATCTATCTGCTCGACTGCAATCATCTTTCCGCCGCTTTGCACAAGGTGTCCGTGCTGCGTGATCGGATTCACCAGGAACGCAGAAGCGGCAATCGTTTCGTGTGCTGTTTTCCGGTGTTGTGTGAACTGGAAGCCGGCATTCAACAAACGGCAAAGCCGGCAGAGAATCGCCGCAGACTCGGACAACTCCTGCGCCACGTCCGCATGTGGTCCATCGATGCGGACACGGCCCGTTTGTTCGGCGAGGTCTTCAACGAATTGCGCCAGAAAGGCCGGATACTCTCACAAGTGGACATGATGCTGGCAGCTCTCGGTCGGCAACACACGCCTGTCATTCTCACGACGGATCGCGATTTCGAGGCATTGCCAGACCTGCGTGTTGAAAATTGGATCAGTCAACCATCTCCCTGAGTCGTTTTGCTTTCTCCCACAGACGTTCTCGCATGACCTCCGGCTTCGGCAAGCGTTTCCGCATCGGTCCACTTCAGTTCGCGCGGCGATTGCCCGGGCTTCAGCTCGATCGTGGCGAAACCGCACCGGTAGAGCCGCACGGCAAAGGTATGGTTGGTGAAGTCCGAGGTCCAGTTCCACAAACCGACCCATCGCCAGCCGTGTTCAACGCTGACGCCCCACTGATGCGGCGTCGTTCCTTGAGGCGGCGCGGCGATGGGAGTCAGGACTTGCTGGTCATTCGTCTTGAAACCGCGCGGACCGCCAAAGCAGATTCCCGTGACCATGGTATTCGCGGATCGCGTATCAACACGGTAGGCGATCATCTCGTCGCGCGGACATTGAACATCGACGGACGCCACATGATTAACTTCGGGAAGGCAATAGGAAAGGTAGAGGCAACCCGCGCAAGGAAAGCAAGCGAAGAGGATACCGAGACGACCAAGTAAATCGCCAATGTTATCCTCTCTGCCGAGTTCGTCGTTCGCAAAAGGCGAATGAGCATAGCAGAGAGCTCGCTTCGGTCAACGCGATTTCGCGTAGAATTCATCGTTGGAAGCACACCAAATTCCCCGCTCGGTCCTTGCAGTAAAGCCGGCCGTTCGAGAGCACCACGTGCGGCCAGGCCGTCTCGGACAGAACACGGCGGCTCTCGGCCAACAGCTTGAATTGGTCCGGCGCGCGTTCAGCGGTTTCAGCCAGCAGCAGCTCGCCCGTCTTGCACCAGACAATCAGGCGGTCGTCGGCCGTCACGATACAGGAGCCGGGTGTGCCGCTGTTTTCGCCGGACCAGAGCTGCTTGCCGGTGTCGAAGTCGAGACAGCGGATTGTCTTCCACGCCAGATAGACGCGGCCCTTGTGAATCACGGGGCTGCACACGCCGGAGGGGTATTTTTGCTCCCAGATCTTCTCGGCCCCCTTCAAGGTGATTTTCAGTTTGCAGATCGTCATGTGGTTGTAGGCGGACGTGATGAGCACGTGCGGCCCATGCACGGCGGGAGTTGGGATGCTGTTGGCAAACTCAGTGACCCAGGGGTACCGGGCGAGCGTTTTGCCTTCGTGGCTCTTGTCGAGACGGAGCACGGCGAGATGGAAATGCGTCAGCACTACGGCGCAAGGGACGCCTTCGACGGTGATGGGCACAAGCCCGCCCGTGTGGCCGGCCGGCTCCGCGAGTTCGGAACGCCAGGCTTCATTGCCGGTGCGCTTGTCGAAGGCGATGACCGTCCCTTGCATGGCGCCGACTTCGACGAGGAGCCAATCGCCCGACACCAGAGGGGACGTGACGAAGCCGTAATCGCGATGCCCGCTGGCGCCGACGCGCGGCCGTTGGGCGATCTTGTATTTGTCGTGCAGATTGAAGGCCCAGACCCGCTCGCCTGCTTTTTTTGTGTCCCAGCAGTGCAGATGGCCATTGGTGCTGAGCGTATAGAGATATCCGGTCGCGGGATCGAATTCCGGAGTGGACGACGGCCCAGCGTACTGACTCTGATCGCCCATTGCCAGTCGGCCAAACTGCGGACACGCATACGACTGCGACCAGATCTCCTTGCCCGTGGCAGCGTCGAGGCAGACGACGACATCGTTGCCCGCGTTCCAGCCCATCGTGTAGAGCTTATCACCGACGACGAGAGGCGAGGACGAGCCTTTGCCGACGTTTACGCGCCACGCCGGCTTGTCGCTGAACCAACGGCCGTTCTCGAAACCGGATGGCTCCGAGGAGATGCCGTTGCGATTCGGGCCGCGCCAGTGAGGCCAATCGTCGGCCAGCGCGGCCGCGCGTGGTAAGAGTAGCAGGAATAGATATGCCAAACTGAAGCGATGCATCACGGTTTCATCCCCGATGATCGACCATTTTGAACGCTGTCAACGCAGTTCGAGATCGACCAGAGTGCCGTCCCGAGGCTTCGTCGAGACGCCTGCCTTGGCCTCGGTGCTCGGATTGTCGGCCTTGAACTTGAACATCTTCACAAACGCCCCGACGACCAGGCCAACCTCGAGCTGACCCAGATGCTTTCCAGGACAAACCCGCGGTCCGTGGCCAAATCCGAAGTGAAGAGATTCCTTCGATCCGCGGCCCAGCGCTGCCATTTCCGCCCAGCGCTCCGGCACAAAGTCGAGGGCCGGATAACCCGTGGCCTGAACGCCCCAGTGGTCTTCATGACGGTTCGCGTGCCAGATGTCCAAAAGAACATGCGTTCCCTTTGGCAAGAACATCTTCCGCCCATCCGCAGTCACGATCCAGGTGTCCACGGTGGCCCGGCGCGGGAGAAAGTAAAGCGAGGGAGTCAGCCGCAATGTTTCATCAAGAACGTGGTTCAGGTACGCGGCCCGGTCGAGATTTTCCGGCGTGTAGTCGTCGATGTCCCTCACCGCTTCATAGGCCTTTTCCTGAGCCACGGCATTCCGCGCCAGGTGCGCGATGGCCCAGCTCGCGAAGGAAGTCGTGGCCTCGAGAGCGCCGGCCAAGAATACCTTCAGATTGCTCAGCAGCTTTTCATCTGGCGCGTCGGATTTGAACTGCCTCCAGAGTCCCCGGCCTTCGTTTCGCCTGGCAAGGACGAGCCTCGTCAGCTCGTCGAAACACGCCTGATCCTCTCGCGCCTGAGCGATCCTTTGGTTCAAGCGCGGCAGCCAGCGGATGGGAAGGCCCAGCCTGTTCACCACGGTGTCGCGCACGATGTGATCGATGGTCCGCTCCAGCGCGGGGACGTAGCGATTTCTGATCTCGTCATACGCAATCTCCGCGCCGAAAAAATTGTTGGCCAGCATCTCCAGCATCACGGCCTTGATCTCTGGCTCTAGCGGCAGAAGAATGTGGTTCTGGCCGGTGGAATGCAGGTGTCGCCGCAGCGCGTCGAGCCGCTGGCGGATGGTGTTGCGAAAGGTCTCGGCGAATTCATGAAACATCTCCGGCTGAAAGAGGGTTGTCTTGCCGAACGACGGGGCCGCCAGCTTGCGCTGCCTGCGCCAGGTAGCACCGTTGGCGAAGAGGAGCGTATCCTTTCCTGTCGCGCGGGCAATGCCGGTGGAGGGAAGCGTATCGCGATCGAACTGGCCGTCGTGGTCGCCCGTCTCGGTAGTGATAGCGCGGATGATTCCTGGATCGCGCGTAACCAGCACTGGCGCGAACCCGGCCACTTCGAGATAGCGATTGTGCCTGCCCGACCCCGACTCCGCATCGGCCCCATGAAAGTAGGCCTCAAGGATCTGGATCGGTTCGTGATAGTTCCACGGGTGCGGAAACGGCAGCGTTGGTCTGCCCGTGCCGAAGGCGAAAAGCGAAACCCTTGTCGGCTTGCAGTCTCCATCGAATGGGCTGATGGCGCAGATCTGGCGCGGCAATCGGCGCAGGCGCAGATAGCCGGGAACGTAGGCATCCAGGAAGTAGTTTAGTCTTGCGAGCAGGGATTTATTGTCCCTTCGCCGGCCGGGCCGGCACGCGTCGTTGCATCGATTTCCCGCGGCGATTCGCGTTCTGGGCGATACCCTTCACCAGCTTTCGCACCAGCGCCGGCGCGAGCTTTCAAGCTCAGCGCACGCAACGGAGAGCCGGATTCCCCGGACGCGGACGCGCCCAGGTGCTTTGCAGTCGACCGTCAACATCGCGATCCTGATTTAAGGCGACCTGTGCGGCGAGGACTTCCGTCATCTTCTTGTCGATGGCGGCGCGCTCCGCTTCGGCCCCGGCGAAGGTGCGTGCGCTGGCGTAATGCTGCAGGCTATCGGCGTGCCGACCTTCCTTGAAGGCACGCTCCGCGTCCTTGCGCACCGTCTGAAAAATTTCCTGGCGCAGTTTCCCGACGGCTTCCGATTTCGGAAAGTTCTTCTGAAGCGTATCGAGCCGCTCCTGTGTGGCCACGTACTGCCCAGCGCCGGCGGGCCCTTTTCGCTCCTGGTCAAACTGATCTTGGCCCTTCGGGACCAGACTTTCGAGCATCGAACGTTCCATTGCCTTACCCCCTGCTGGAAAATCCTTATTCATTGATTTCAGCATGGCCATGGCCTCTGCCATCCCCTTTTCATCCTTCATCATCGCCTTGGTCTTGGATGCCATGAGAGACTCGAGTTGCTGACCCATGCCTTTGGCGGTCGCCGGGTCGGCCGCGGCGAAACTCTTCTGCGCGGCAGCAAAATCATTTTTGGCGAGGAGTCCACCCATTTCCTTGTTCATGGCGGCGACATTGTTCTTGGCAAGGGCGTTGTCCTGCTCCCTGAACTTGAAGCGTTTCTCTATCTGTGCAAACGCCACGCGGGCAGCGGCAGGATTCTTGGCCGACAGGTCATTCGTTGCTTCGGTCCAGTCGTGCTTGATTTGGTCTTCGAGGAAAGCAAACAGTTTCGGCTGGTCGTCCGGGCCCGGCCCCTCAACGGGGAGCAAATCGGCAGCTTGCTGATATTGGCCCTTGTCAAGATAATCAAGCACGGCGGCGGACCGCTTGGCCTCAGCACGGTTGGCGGTGGCGGCGTGTTGATTGGGGAACAGCTTGAGTAAATCGCCGAGCGACTTCTCGGTTTTGACGAATTCGTCGCGCTTCCAGCGTTTCTCGGTGTTGAGTTGCTTCCGGGCGTCTTTACGCCATTGCTCACCGATATCGGCGCGCAGATGGCCCGACGTGAGCCTAGCGAACAGCCCCGCCTCATCGATCTTGGCGACGGCGTTCACGAAGCGGCGTTCGTCGGTTTTCTCCAAAAAAGCCTTCACTTCCGCGTGCAGGCTGCCGCGCTCCTTGGCAGCGAGTACCATCAATACGATCGACGCAACCATGAGCCCATAGCCGCCCCCAATCAGCAGTCGCCGAGGCGTGAAGCCAAACCGCCGATTGCGTGCCGGCCCCGCAAGGGTCTTGGGCGGCAATTTTTTCAGCTTGGATTCTTTTGCGACAGCGAGCGCCTGCACGAAGTTGCCGCACGAGGGGAAGCGCCGGTTGGGATCGGAGGACAGGGCCTTGCGCAATACCTGCTGCTCGGTAATATCCAGTTCATCGAGATTTGGCACGGTCAAGGCCTGGGCCTCGCGAAATTTCACCGCCGTTTCGGCCTGCGGATACAGTGGCCGGCCCAGACGAAGCTCGATCCACGAAACGGCAAGTGAATACTGGTCGGACGCCGTCAGGGCCTCCCCCGCGAGGCGCTCAGGAGCCACAAACTTCCAGGCGGTCCCGCCGCCCTCGGCGCTCGAATCGGCTAGGCCCGGATGGGTAAGCTTGACACTGTTTTTCTCCAGAATCACGTTGTCAGGCTGCACGTCCCGGTGAATGACTTGATGGGAATGCAGGTAGTCCAGACATCGAGCAAGGTCCTGGAAATAGCCGATCAGCTCGGGCTTGGGAATTCCAGGCCGATTCTCCTTGATATGACTGGCGAGTCGATTTTGCAACGTGCCAGCCCGGGTCAGTTGAGTGAGCACGAATAAGTGATTCTTCTCGGTCCAAAAATCTTCCGGTAGGATGAGGTTTGCATGTGCGAGATCTGCAATGGCCTCCAGGACCTTCGTCGCCCGCGCGACCTCGGCGCCGGCCACGATCAGCAACATCACCCGGCGCCCATCGATGTCCACGGCTTGCCAGCGTTCGCCTGACGAAGTTTGGCCCAGACTCCTTTCCAATCGATGGCCGCTGGAGACTTTCGACCCTGCGCGGAATGGCGAATTCTCTGGGTGAGCCATGACACATCACCTGGGAGTGGAAGACAATATCCGAGAAAATATCATGTAAGCAGCAGTTCACAAGAAAATTATAGACACTTCTCGCTGAACGCGACAGACCTATTTCATTTCAATGATTGATCTTACCAAGAAAACAAGTCTGTGGCTTCTTGGGGGTAACCAAGTCTACCTAGGAAGGACAAAGGCATGAAAGCCATTCCAGTACGCATCAGGACGATACGCAACGCGACCGGGAGGAGTTATTATACCAACCCGAAGCGTTAGCCAGGGCCACATTAGCTTTCATCCAGCATGAGAAGCAGCATTCGCCCGGACACGATTGGTCATCGCAACAACTCCCGCATCGCCTTCATCAGCACATCTTCCACCTCCGGAGCGACGCGCGAAACCGGTCCTGTTTCGTAACCGCCTTGCGTGTAGGCGATCGTCGTGCCGATGTAGCCCATGCCGTAGTCGCCGTACGCCGCCATCATCACGGACGAATCAGGGCGCATCTTCTGGGCGGCGAGTTGATACTCGATGAACAACTCGCCCGGCATGTGCAGGATGTACGCGGAGCCCAGCTGCAAACACTGCATATCGATCTGCTCGCCCGCCTCGCAACGCCGCGCCCAGACGTGGGCGCGCGCGGCCCGTAGTCGATCCAGTTCCTTCAGCTTCTCGTCGGCAACCTTCGCTTTCAGGTCCTTCGTGTTGTAGAGTTTGCTGACGGGCAAGATCGCGGACGCGACACGCCAGGAAACCTTGCTTGCGTCGATTTTCTCTTTCTTGGCCGACTCGAAGGCCGACTTCATCCCCTTCGCCAATCGATCGGCAAGGATCATGCGATTCTCGACTGAGCCATCGTTGTATTTGCCGGCGGTGACGTTGCCGCCGGCGCCATTGAAGTGGATGTGTGTCGGTTCGGGGAGCGCGCGCTCGCGCAGATTGCGTGCGAGGCCTGGGAAATCACAACTCACGCCCCCTTTGCCATAGTAACTTTGCGGATGGGTCGCGTAGTAGGTGAGAACGCCAATCGGGGTTGCGCCATCGTAGAAGGTGACGAGGTGCACGAATGGATCGATGAGCCCTTCCGGTTCGGCGCGGACCTTCGGATCTTTGGTTGTGCTGTAGCGGACGTATTTGACCTTGCCGTCGGGCCCCATGACGCGGCGATTGGACGCGACCTCCTCGACCTTCGCTTTGCCGACGCCGATGTGCGTGACCGTGTGCGGCGTCTTGGCTGCTTTCTCGACGGCCTTGGCGACGCGCTCGATTGCCTTGCGCGCGAAGACCGGATCGAACAATTTGCCGCCGAGCTTGAAGGGGGCAAGCAATGCATCTGCTTCAAAGTCGCAGCCGGGCGCATCGTGCGGGTGTAGGCAATGGACGACAACGCGTTCTCTTGTCGTGCCAGCCGCTTTGGCGATCGCCTCACGAAAGGCGGTATGCCCGCTGTTGCCGATGCCGACCCAATCGAGCGCGCACAGCACGATCGGCTTCTCATTCGTGAAGAGGATGACGCCGCGCGCCGACAGCGGATCGTCGATCTGCTTGGCGGGGATGACAAGTCCATCACAAAGCGGCGTGCCGATAGGAGGCGTCACATCGGCCTGGAAGGGCGCGATCTTGAGCGGCGGCTCGCCGGCGAACACATTAATGGCAAAAATCAACGTGACGTAACATGACAAGAAAATGCGGTGAAACATGATTGAACCTCGTCTTGTTGAGCCGCGGGTCGCCGACCCGCGCGGGTCTACGACCCGCAGCTAAACTTTTTTCTCGCAACGAACACCTACGATGATAAGATGCCTTCATCATCGTGACACGCCTCAAGATTGCAAGCGAAATCGAGACTCTCATGCAAATCACTTCCCAGGAAATCCTCCGGCAACTCGGCGACGGGGCCGCCATCGCCAAGGTCTGCGAATCAGCCAAGATCACGCGTGCCGAATTCGACGCCTGGTGGAAAATGGAGTGCGCCCGCCGCGTGCCGGCTGCAACAGGCGAACGCAAGCTCGCGGGCCTCAAAGGCAAGGTCCGCATCGAGCGCGACCGCTGGGGCGTCGCGCACGTTCACGCCGACAACGATCGCGATATCTTCTTCGGCTTCGGTTACGCCACCGCGCAGGATCGGCTCTTCCAGCTCGATTATCTACGCCGCAAACCGCGCGGCCGACTCGCGGAGATCCTCGGCCCGGAAGCGCTCGACTCGGATCTGCTGCATCGCACCATTGGCCTCGCGCAAATCGCCGAACGCGAATGGCCGACGCTTCCCGCCGACGTGCGCGAGTTGTTGACCGCGTACACGGCCGGCATCAACGCTCTTATGGAGGAGAGCCGGGCGTGCTTGCCGATCGAGTTCGATTTGCTCGACTATCATCCGGAACCGTGGCGCGAGACTGACAGCCTGGCGATCATCGGCGAATTTCGCTGGTATCTGACGGGGCGATTCCCGGTCATCGGCATTCCCGAACTCGTCAAGCGCGCGGTCGGCGAGGGCGAGTTGTATAGGGAATTTACTTTGGCCGAGACGGACGAGGAAAGCATCGTCCACCCCGGCGAATATGCGCCTGCCCTCACCCCCAACCCCTCTCCCAGGGGGCGAGGGGAATACGGCGGCGACGACGGCCCCGGCAGCAACAACTGGGTGCTCGACGGCTATCGCACCGACACCGGCAAACCGCTCGTCGCCAACGATCCGCACATCCCCTATTACGCCGTCTCCATCTGGCATGAAATCCGGCTGCACGGAGGCAGCTTCAACGTCACCGGCGTCGCGCTCGCGGGCATGCCCGGAGTCATGATTGGCCGCAATGAGCGCGTCGCCTGGGGCATCACCAACAACATCTGTTCGCAGCGCGATCTCTATCAAGAGAAGACCGATCCCGCTCATCCCGATTGTTTTCTCTTCGACGGCAAATGGGAGCCGGCCAAGATTCGCTCGGAGGTGATTCCGGTGCGCGGCCAGGAGGCAGTCCGCAAGTCGATCCGCTCGTCGCGCAACGGACCGATCGTGGACGAGATCGTGCCGCCGCAGCTCCGGCCGACGGGGCCGGTGTCAGTCCGCTGGCTTGGGTTCGAACCGTGCGGGTGGTTGACGGCGACCATCCACATGAGCAAGGCGAAGAACTGCACGGAGTTTCGCGAAGCGGGCCGGCCGTGGCTGTGTCCGACCTTCAATCTCGTCTTCGCCGATGTCGAAGGCAACATCGGTTTTCAAAGCGTCGGCCGCATTCCGCAACGCAAAAGCGCCGAGCGCGGCTACCGCCCGGGCTGGGATCCGAATCATCAGTGGACCGGCCTCTTGAGCTATGACGACATGCCTGGCCTCGCCAATCCCAAGCGCGGCTACATCGCGACGGCGAACAATCGCCTCGCACCGAGCGATTTTCCGCATCCACTCTTCGGCTGCTGGGCATCGGGGCATCGCGCTCGGCGGATTCGGCAGCGCATCGAAGCGAAGAAGGTCTGGTCGCGCGAAGACTGCCGACGCATGCAGATGGACGTGCATTCGGGTCGCGCGGCACTTGCGGTCAGCCCATTGATCTCCGCTCTCGAAGGCGACGCCGATCCGCGCATGCAGCAGGCGGTTTCGCTCCTGCGCGGTTGGAACTATCACATTGCGGCCGATTCCGCGGCGGCGACGATCTTCAACGTCTTCTTCACGAACTGGTCGAAAACGGTTGCTCGCGAGCGCCTGCCCGCCGATCAGGCTGCCTTCGTCGCGTCGATCTCCTATGGCATCAGCGCGCGTTTGCTGGTGAAGGATGCCGCCGGCTGGTTCCAGCGCGATCGGGTGCAGGCGATCCGCGAAACCTTCCGCGCCACACTCGACGAGCTAACCACCAAACTCGGCAACGACGCCAACACCTGGACCTGGGGCCGCGTGCATGTCCTCGCACAGCCGCACTTCCTGTCGAAACGCGGCGAACTCGGCCAACTCCTCGATTTGACGGGTAAACCGTGCGGCGGCGACAATGTCACCGTCTGTTCGGGCAGCGCGGACGCCAACTATGCATCGGCGCTCGGCGCCGGCTTTCGCATGGTCGCGGACATGGCCGACCCGAACGCTGGCCTCTGGCAGACGGAGGTCGCGAGCACGTCCGGCCATCCCGGCAGCCCGCATTATGGCGACCAGATCGATTCATGGGCGCTAGGTGAAATGCACTACACGCCGCTCAAGGGCGACATCGGCGGCTCAGTGCTGACTCTGGAGACAAGCAAGTGAACCACGGGGGGCACGGGGAGCACGGGGGAAATGCCGTGTGAGTCTGCGGAGAATTTCTCATGAATCCGGATAGTCCATTGATCGAATGCAGTGAAGAACTCATCGACAAGGTGCTGACGGCTGCGACCAATGTGCACCGAACGCTCGGTCCGGGCCTGCTGGAGAGTGTGTATGAACTGGCGTTGATGATCGAGTTGGAAGAGATGGGTATTCCGGCACGGCGACAAGTGGAAATCGTGGTCGTTTATCATGGCCGAGAGTTGGGCACGGGTTTCCGCGCCGACGTCATCGTCGCTGAATCCCTCTTGCTGGAATTGAAGTCCGTCGATACCTTTGCTCACATTCACACCGCCATTGTCATCAATTATCTCAAGCTCCTTCGCTTCAAACGCGGTTTCCTTCTCAATTTCAATGTGCCGCTTCTCAAACAAGGAATCAAACGCATTTCAATCTGACTTTCCCCCGTGTTCCCCGTGCCCCCCGTGGTTCATTTTCTTGGTGTGATATGCTTATCGGTTACGTCAGTGATGAACGCTACGTCGCGCTGGCTGACGTCGCCGTGGAATTCACGAACGCTCAGGGCGAATCGTGGGATGCGCGTTCGCGCGCCGGTGGGTCGATCCACTGCGAATTGCCGCCGGGCGACTACCTCGTCACGCTCTCGAAGCCTGGTTTCGGATGTAAACGGGTGCGCATGACGCCGCAAGCCTGGGAGCCGTATCACTTTCGCCTCATGTCCGACACGCTCTACGGTTATGCCTGGCCCAAGTGCGTGCGCTCGGGCGAAGCCGCCGAGTTTCGCGTCACGTCGGTTGAGCCGTACAAGCTGGAGCTATGGCGCTACGGCTGGGAGAAGGAATTCATCCGCGGCCTGGGCTGGCACGACGAGCACGGCCCGCGTGCGGTCATGCAGGTCACTCCCGACGGCGACTACACGCAAGTAGGCGTGCAATGGAACAAGATCGGCTACCTGAGCCCACATCATCTGCAAAAAGTCGAAGGACCGCCACGCTCCGGGCTCTATTATTTTCATGCCTCGACCAAGGCCGGCGCGTGCTTCACCTTCCCGTGGATTGTTGCACCCAAAAAGCCGACGGCGTCGGTGGCGGTCCTTGCATCGAACATCAACTGGAACGCGTACAACAACTTCGGCGGCCGCTCGAACTACATCCACGCCGACGGTTTCCCGCCGACGCCGACTATCAATTCACGGCAAGAATTGAAACGCTATCAGGACGCCAATCATCAGACATGGGGTTGTGACGCTTATGCGCCCCTGTCGTTCGACCGACCGGAGCCGATCAATCACATCGATCCGGCGGAAAAAATCACCGACCCGATCGAGGGGCGTTCCGCGAATCATATCGCCCCCGCGGAATGGCGAATGCTGGGCTGGCTTGAACGCGAGGGTTTCGCATACGATCTCTACAGCGAGACTCAGCTTCATCACGGCGTGCTCGATCTGTCGAAGTATCGCGTTCTCATCCTCGGACCCCATCCCGAATACTGGACGCGCACGATGTACGACAAAGTCAAGGCGTGGGTCATGGACGGCAAAGGTAAGCTCATGTATCTCGGCGGCAACGGGCTCAACTGCGATGTCGAAATGCTCGACGGCGACCGTATGGTTTGCCAGAACACGAAGATCATGAGTCTTTTCCCCGCCGGCATGGATGGCGCCGAGAGCCGCTTCGCACGCCGGTACGAGTCCGAAGCAAACCTGCTCGGCGTCGTCTTCGATCCGCGCGGCATCATGACCGCCGCGCCTTATCGCGTGGTCGATGGCGGGCATTGGATTTTCGCCGGGACGGGCTTGCGAGCCGGCGATTCGTTCGGCGAAAAATCGCTGCACATGCGCTGTCCCGGCGGCGCCTCGGGGCACGAGACCGACAAAATCTCAAAGTACTCGCCCAAAAACGTGCATCTTTTGGCCAAAGGCTTGAATCCGGACGAGGGGGGCGCCGAGATGGTGATCTTCGATACGCCCTCGGGTGGAGGCGTCTTCTCGGTGGGCTCGATCTGCTATCCGAGTGCGTTGCCGGTGGATGACAACATCAGCAAGATCACGGCCAATGTGCTGCGTCGGTTCATGAATTAAATGCGATCGCGCGAAACCGCAAGCGATTGCCAATATCGCGTCAATTGCCTGGGCGCGGCCGCTGCAACGCCTGGATCACGAACTCCAAGTACTCTTTCGCGCGCCGGGCCAGCGCGTCGATGCCTTCGGGTTTGCTGGGCCGCGGCACGCCGGGGGCGAAAATATTCTCACACGAGAGCGAGATCGTCATGCCGGTGAAAGCGACGAGATTGAGCATGCGATAGTGATCGACCTCGCCGAAGCCGGGGCCGCAATCCTGATGAGGCTCCGGGAAGAAGCGATGGTCCTTGATGCAGAAGCTGCGCACCTCCGCTGCGCAAGCGCGCAGATCTTCGAGCGGATTGACCTTCCCGTTCAGGTAATCCATCACATTGCCGGCGTCATAGTTGACCTTGATGTGCGAATGGTTGACTTCGCGCGTGATGCGCGCGCACGCGGCGCCGGTGCCAGTTTCGCCGCCGTGCTGCTTGACGACGAGCGTGACGTTGTTGTCCCGGCAAATCGGCGCCAGTTGCTTGAATCGCTCGATCCATACCTTCTCATTGCCGCCGCGCGTGTGGCCGAACGTTAACACTTGGGGCACACGTCCGCCCGCCGCTTGTAGAATGCGCGCACGCAGAACCTCGAAGCCGTCCTTCGCTTCGGGATAGATGCCGGAGAACATCATCACCGGCTCCATGCCCATATCGCGGCAACGGCTCGCCAGGTCCTTGGCGCGGCCCGGCGGATCCTTGACGTCGAGGATGGGCACGCGCTTGCCATCCTCCAGGTGCGAAGTGCCCCACGCGATATGCGCATAGCCCGCGTTGCGCAGGCCGGTCAAGGCGCGCGCGAGCGGAAATTGCCCATAGGGGAGCGTCATGCAAGCGATCTGAAAACGCGTCGGATCGCGCTTCTCCGGCTGCGCGGGTTGCGCGGCGGCGGCGGCGCTTCCGCTTGGGACGCTGACAGCGAGACCTGCGGTGCCGACGGCGCTCGCGGCGATGAACTTGCGTCGGGTGATGTCGGTTGACACGGGTAAATCCTCGTAGATGTGTAGACCCGCGCGGTTCTGCGAACCGCGGCTAAACGGAATAGTCAATACGCTGCACTGTGCCTCTTCGCACGCGGATCGCCGGCGGCATTCAGTACGCCTGTCTTCTGGTCGATCACGATTACGCTCGGCTCCGCAAGGTGCTTCTGCGACATCGTGATCTTGTGGCCACGCGCCGCCAAATCGCTGATCGTCGCCTTCGCAGTTTCGGGATACAGCAACAAGCTGCCCAATTCCGGCGGCGCCTGGCGGAAGGAGCCGAGGTGATGCTTGGTTGCGAAACGCACTGCCGTGACGGCTTCGGCCGGCGTCATGCCGTGATCGATACAGTTGACGATGACTTGCAGGGCCGTCTGGTCCTGCAAATCGCCGCCGGCGACGCTGATCGCCAACAGCGGCTTGCCTTCCTTCAAGATAATGCCTGGCGTCAAAGTGATGCGCGGCCGTTTGCCCGGCTCGATGCAGTTGGGATGCCCCTTCCAGGTGTTGAAGCTTTGTAGCCGCGTGCCGAGTTGGACTCCGGTCTTACCCGCGATGACACCATGGAATCCGCTCGGCGTGGCGGCGACGACGTTGCCCCACTTGTCCGCGACGACGCACGTGGTCGTGTCCTTTCCCGGTCCGCCGTCGCCGACTTCGAGCGGCGGCTTGTCGAGAATCGCCCGCATGTTGCGCGGATCACCTGGCTGCCTGACGAGCGACGCCTTCTTCATGTCGATGAGCGGACGACGCAGCTCGGCATACTTCTTCGATAGCAACGCATCCGTCGGCACATCGACGAATAACGGATCGGCATAATAAGCATCGCGATCGGCCAGCGCTAGCTTCATCGCCTCAGCCATGACGTGAATCGTGTCGGGTTGATTGTGCCCCATTTTTTTCAAGTCGAAAGTTTCCAGGAGCCGCAGCGTTTGCAAAAGATATGGTCCCTGATTCCAGGCGCCAGTTTTGTAGACGGTATAGCCGCGATAATCAACGGAGAGGGGATCCTCGACGCGCGTGACATGCGTGGCCAGGTCGGTGTAACGGAGGAGCCCACCGTTTGCCTCGGACCAAGCGCTTAGCTCCTTGGCGATGGGGCCGCGATAAAAGCAGTCGGCCACATGGCGCAGACCGCGTTTGCGTTCGCCGCCTGCTTGCTTCTCGGCGTCGCTGAGCCGGCGCAACGTGCTTGCGAGATCGGCGTGCCACGGTTTTTCGTGACGATCAAGAATGGCAAGCGTCGGCGCGGCGGCCTCGGCGAAAGTAATCGTGCCGCAGCGATCGAGCGCGGTGACGCAGCCGTCGAGCAGGCCGGGCACCGCAGCGGACTCGAAGCCCTTCGCGGGGATGCCGCCGCGCTTCTTTTCAAAGTGTTCGCGCGTCGCCAGTCTCGGGGCCGTGCCGAGGCCGCAGATGACTTCGACGACGTTACGCTTGGCGTCGTAGACCATGATCGGCACTTCGCCCCCGAAGCAAACGCGTTCGCTGTCGGTGACGGTGAGCGCGAGGATGGTCGCGACAGCGCCATCGGCCGCGTTGCCCCCCTGTTGCAATATCGTCAACCCGGCGGCGACGGCTTCGCTGCCGCCGCCGGACACGGCGCCACTCTTGCCCGTCGCCTGCCAGCCGATGTCGGAGGCAGGTTTCTTGTCCTTGTTTCCTTGGGCCAACAATGGGCTCATTGAGGTTAAGGCGGTGAGTATGCAGACACATGCAAGTCGGAACATGAACCACCTCGATAGGCGTCGCGATCAGTTGGCCAACCAATTTTCGGCTTGAATGTTTGTCAGGGCATGGAAATCGTTATCCGTCGTGAGGATGCTGGCGTCAAGTTGGCGTGCCAGCGCGGCCAGGAGAATGTCCACTTGCGACAAAGCCCGGCCTGCCTTTCTCAATTCATGGTAGGCTTTCGCGTATTTGTCCGCCGTCGCGAGGTCGACCGGCCAAATCCGAACCAATTGCAACAGACCATCGAGCCGCCTGCGCGTTTCCGGTGAATCATTGCGAAGGATAACGCCAACCAAAAGCTCACACAGGACCGGTCCGCACGTGCCAAAGACGATACCATCATCATGGTGCATTTTCTGAATACGATCACGAACCATGGAAACACGGTTAACTGCTTCGCCAAGGTGATTCGTATCGATCAGGTAGCGTTTCATTCAGGCAATCCCATATCACGGCGCACTTGGGCTTTGGCCTCTCTTCGGTGCTCATCGATGGCCCGCCGCATGATCGCCTCATCCTCTGGCAAACTATCCGCGCAGAGTTGCTTCATCATGCTCGCCCACGTATCAACATCCAACGGCGCCTGCTCAAGCTTTGCGATTTCCAATCTGGCTCCTTCTTCCCAGTCTGAAGGAACGGGCTCGATCGGCACGATGGCACCTTTTTTCAGTACAGCTTTCAACATTGCCAACCTCTTACTTTCATGTTACCGCGCCAACGGCAATGTCACCATCTCGCGATTCGCCGCCGAGCGATAGGCCGCCACCAGCACTTCCGTGCCATGCGCGGCTTCGACGGCGTTAAGCTCGCTATCGCGGTTGGCGTCAAGCCGATCAAGGAAGTACGCGGCGTCGGCCTGTGCAGCGGAGTTAAAGATCGTCCACGTCGGCTTCGGGCGCAAATGCACCTCTTGCATCGTGCTCTGCCAGAAGCCCATCGGATCTTCCTTGTGTGTGTTCGGCGGCGTCCACGGCGTTTCGTCCGTGTACACCTGCAAGCGCGGACGATTCGCGTCGACGACAATCGTCTGCTCGCTGCCGACGAGAACAATGCGATTCGCGCCAAATGCGGGATGCGACGTCCAGCCGTAGCGGCCGGAGCCAATCGTCACCGGCAGGCCGTCGTCGAGCGTCGCGCTGATTAAGCCGAAGTCCTCGACGTTGTGCTTCTGATGCTCCTGAAAGAAATAATTGCCCGTGACGCAATAGACGCTGCGATAGCGCCGGCCGGTCAGCCAGCGGATGAGCGTGATTGGATAGATGCCGCAGTTGTCCATCTCACGCTTGGCTTCGACAAGCTGATGGCGTTGCGGCGGATATTCCTCGCGCCGCCGTTGGCCGAGCGTCGCGGTGCCGGTGCGCCCCTTGGAAAAGAACGTGTCGGCGTGAATCGCGAGCAGCGTGCCGAGCCGTTTCGATTCGAGCACGCGTTTGGCCGCCCGCGCCCATGGCTGGCTGATGAACGAGAACATATGACTCTTGACGCCCGCTTTTTGCACGGCCGCGACAAGATCGTCCGCTTCACGAAGCTGCGGCACGAGCGACTTGTCGAGATACAGATGCTTGCGCGCCTGAGCGCAGCGAACCGCAATGCGGCCGCGGCGCTCGGGTGGAGCGCAGGAGCAGACGAGGTTGACATCCTTGTTGCCGAGCGCCTTGTCGAGATCGGGGATGTACGGGATGCCGAGTTGCTTGGCGAGCCGTTCGTTGAGATCGCGACGGCGGCGATCAACGTTGGCCTCGTCGGTCAGCGCAATCAGCCGGGCGCGGGCATCGGCAGCGAAAGCGGCGGCGTAGCCTTCCTGATGCGTGTGGCTGCCGGAGACGCAGAGGACGCCATAGCGTGGGTTCATCGCTTGCCTCCTGGCGCGTCTTCGGGCCGGCCGCTTTTGATGGCGCTTTCGATCCACGTGACGAGGTCCTTTTCCGGTGCGGCCTCATCGCTGGTGAACGCTTCATCCCATTGGGAAGCGTCGCCGGCGTCATGATAGATCGCGCCGTGGTTGCCGATGAGGGTAAGATCGATGCCGTCGCCACGTCCCGTGGTGCCAGCCCACGTGACGACCGCGGTGAGACCGCCGCGAAATTCCAAGAGCAGCGTGACGTGTCGGCTCGCGGTCGTGCCCTGCGCGACGATGCGTTCGAGCGGCGCGCCGAGCCAATCGCGAACCGTCGCGGCCGTCTTCGCCAGGCGCGTGACGACGGCCTGGCCGCGAATGGGACTGTGGTAAAGATAACGCACGAAGACGGGCGTGCCGAGCCGTTTGCTGGCGAGCGTCGTTTGCACGGCCCGATGAAAATCGATGAGGGTGGTCATGGCCGACAATGTAACGCAAGTTCGGCCGAACGACAAGCATATTGTCTAGCCGCGGGTCGCAGACCCGCGCGGGCCTGCGACCCGCGGCTAAACGGAGGCGCATAGAAAAACCCCCGCCTGTGCCGTCTGGTGCGCTTTCGAGAACCCGCAATTAATTCGGGGGAGCCGCACGTTCAGCTTTTGGATCCCACTACCGGGTGGGCCTGCAAGCACCGAACGAAAAAATCTTTGGCCCCCATACGAGTTCTACATTGGTTCGTCAAAAGTATCGCATCAATGGCGAACACCGCAGAGGTTGATAGTACTCTATCGGAATCGCGGCACGACTTCAAGCCGCGTTTCGGCAATGGAACAGTTTGGATGTGGTGCGGTCACTCCGCGACCGGCATTCCGGATCGGCACGATTTCGTCGCCAGAAGGTGCTACCTCCCATACAGATTGACGATGCTCGCCGACTGTTCACGTTCGGCGAGCCACTTGGCGACCTCCTGAATCTCCTTGACGAAGTTCTCGTTCTGCCGGCGTTCGGTCAACACCTCTTGCGTGACGTCGGTCAACACTTGATGGAAATGAATTTCCAGCTCGCTCTTTAGCCGCTTCTCCAGGTTTTCGTGAAACTGCGTGCGAATCACCTGCCACCGCAGCGGCAGACACAGCGCAATCATGAAGTGCATGATGAGCAGCGCGATCAAGACGACGCCGAGCGGTTGCAACAAGTCCATGGGCTCGAAACGGCGCGGCGGCACACCCATCGTGTATTGCCAGAGCAAGAACGTCCCCATCACTGCCCCTGCCAGACCCGGTAGAACGTTGGCGAGGAGGATGATCCCCTTTTGCAGCCAGCGCTTCGCGCCCGACGGATGCGACCATGCCTCTTCAACCGTTGTGATCACCTCGATCATCGCCTGCGCATAGCGGCCGCGCCAGTCGATGCGCGCGAGCATGTCAGTCGGTTCGCTCAACAAGGCGAGCGGAATGCCGAGCGTGTCGGCCTCGACGAGCAAGCGATTCGCCATGGCCTTGAGCCGCGACGACAGGTGCTGCTCGGATGCCGCCGCGCTGCATGCCGCCGTGAAGCGTGCCAGGTCCCACTCCTGCGGCGCCTTGACGGACGACATCTTGGGCACAAACGGGAGCTGATCGCGCAGATTGCTGCCCGTGTAGCGGAGCTTGTTGAATCCTTGTAAATAGAGGCTCATCAGGCCGCTGAAGTGCTTCTGCCGTTGGCTCGAAAAGTGATGCTCGATCTCCTTCTGATAGGGGTCAAGCGTGTGCAAAAGGATGCTCGTGGCTCCGTCTGCTTCGTCGCCGAGCTGGCGCGACCATGCGTCACGAATGCGCTCAGCCGCGGGCGACAGGTCCGGCGGGCACACCGCATCCATCGTCTCTTCGAATTGCTTGAGCAATTGGCTCACGCCGCGCGCCTTGATCGCTTCGACTTCCATGCGCGAGAGGCCAAGTTCGAGCCAGCGCATCAGCTCGGCGAATTGCTCTCCCTCCACGGGAGGCTGCCCATTGTTGCTCGGATCGAACGGATGATCGACCCAATGTTGAGCGCAGGTGCGGAAGAGCATCGGGTTCTCGAAGCCTTCCGCAATAAGATCGCGCATGAGGTCCTCGTCGGGCCGCATGCCGGTCGCGCCGGGATGGAAGCAACGGTCCCACTTGTTGAGCACGAACGCGAACGCCCGCCGTTGGCGTTGTTGCAGGAAAAGCTCCCAGCCGAGCTTGTCGTGATACTTTTCCTGCGAGCCGACGTAGAGTACGATGTCGGCGACGGGCAAAAGACGCAGCAGCTTCTCACGATTCGCCAAATCATTGCTATCGAGGTCGGGCGTATCGACGAGGATTTTCTGTTCGAGTCTGGGCCGATCGTGGGCGGCGAGTTTGCAGAATTGCAGCGCGGGATCGAGGCGCGTCGTCTGGATCGAGTGATGATAGTAGACGACTGGATCGCGCGTCGTGGGTCGCGTGAATGAGGCCTGAGCGATGGAGCCGCCGGCGAGGGCGTTGAGCAGCGTCGATTTGCCGACGCCCGTGCCCCCCATGAGCATGATCGTGAGCAGCGGCTTTTCCATCTGTAGCGCGGTCGATTGACGATCGAGATCGCTGACAAGGCCTTCGAGTTCGCCGCGCTGCAGCGTTGAGAGGGGATAGCGCCGCTTGGCGCTGAGCAAGGCGTGCAAACGGCGCTCCAACTCGCGCAGGGCGGGGGACAATGTTCGTAGGACGGCTTGGGATTCGAGGGACATTGGTTTTTCCATCGTTTAGCCGCGGCTCGCAGAGCCGCGCGGGGCTGCGACCCGCGGCCAAACGCTATTTCGCTTCATTCCACAAATACTTGGCAAATCGCTTCGACATCGTCGTCTCGACGCCCTTGTTCGTTTCGAATACAAACAGCGCCGCGATATCCTCGCGTGCTTCGACGATCTTCAGGCCGCGTCCGACGCCGAGCACGCATAGGCCCGTGTCAAGACCATCGGATGTCATCGCATTCGGAGCGATGACGGTGACCGAGCGACGCCCGAGCAGGCCGATGCCGGTTCTCGGATCGACGATGTGCGAAAAACGTTTGCCGGCAATCTCGACGAATTGCTCGGCATCGCCCGCGGTGGAGACGCCCGCGTTTTTCACGAGCAGATGATGTTCCGGCGGCGCATCAGGATTTTTCAATGGAGCGATGCCGACCTTCCAGCCCGGCGCGTCCGGCGGCGCGTCCCCAACCGCGATGTCGCCACCCGCCGCGACGAGGGCACGCGTGATGCCGTGCTGCCGCAGAATCGCGAGCACGGCGTCGGCGGCGTAGCCCTTCGCGATGCTGCCCAGATCAAGCAGCATGCCGACGATCAGAAGCTGCACGGTGCGGCGCTGTGCGTCGAGCTTGATCTTGCGAAAATCGACCAGTTCGAGCGCCTTCTTGATTTCCTCCGCCTTCGGCATCTCGCGCGTTCGCCGTGCTTTTCGCCAGAGCCGCACGATCGGGCCGACGCTGACATCGAGCCCGCCGTCAGTCAGCTTCGCGAATTCGTCCGCTTTCTGCAACACCGTGAACAGATCGGCTGACACTTCGATCGGCGGGCCGCCTGCTTTTGCACACAGTTCCATCAGCTCACTGGTCGGCTGATAGTCGCTCATGATGCTATTCAACTCGGCGACGCGCGCGAACGCCGCCTTGGCCGCCTTGTTCGCGGTCGCTTCATCCGGCGCGTAGAGAACGATGCGAAACGTCGTCCCCATGTGCGGCTCGGTGAACGTGTAGCGCGTCAGGGGTCGTTGAGGCAAGGCATTGACGCCGACGAGGCCGCATAGGAGAATCAATAAACTGATGGTGACGTGTTTCAACATGGTTGGCGCTCATTCAGCCGCTTGCGGCATGGCGTCCGTGTGGAGCCACGCGAACGCCATGCCGTAAGTGGCGATACTTGGAGAATACCATACATGAACCGTCTCATACAGTCCGCATTGCTCGGACTCTTCGTTCCCATTTGCGCGGCGGCGCAGCAGCCTACCGTCGAACCGACGGCGCACAAGGCCTACACAGAAAAGATCAACGACAAGGCGTCGTTCGACATGCTCCCGATTCCCGGCGGCACGTTCCTCATGGGCAGCCCCGACCTGGAAAAAGGCCGACGCGACAACGAAGGCCCCGCCCGACTCGTTAGCGTCAAGCCATTCTGGATGGCCAAGCTCGAAATCGCCTGGGACGAGTACGACATCTACTGGGAGAATCGCCCCAAGGGACCGCCGCCACGGCCCAAGGTGGATGACAAACCCAAGGTCCTCTCTGACGCCCTCACCAGCCCGACGCCGCCTTATGAAGATCCGACCTTCGGCTATGGCCGCAAGACCTTCCCGGTGATCGCCGTCACGCACCACGCGGCCATGGAGTATTGCGCGTGGCTGTCGAAGCAGACGGGCAAGCACTATCGCCTGCCCACCGAGGCAGAGTGGGAATGGGCGTGCCGGGCGGGAACGACGACGACGTATCACTTCGGCGATGATCCCACAAAGCTCGGCGAGCACGAGTGGATCGAAAAAAACGCTAACGACACGCCGCACCCCGTCGGCAAGAAAAAGCCGAACCCGTGGGGCCTCTTCGACATGCACGGCAACGTCGCGGAGTGGTGCCTCGATTCGTACAAGAAGGATTATTACGCCGCGCTCGCCAAGGACAAGCCGACGCTGATGCCGCTCAACTTGCCGACGGCCGAGCGCTACGGCGACGTGGTGCGCGGCGGGTCGTGGATCGATGGGCCCGACAAATGCCGGGCGGCGGTGCGGCGATTCTCGGAAAAGACCTGGTTGAAGCGCGACCCGCAAAGGCCGCAGAGCATCTGGTGGATGACCGAGTCCGACTGGGTCGGCTTCCGCGTCGTGTGCGCGGTGAAGGAAGATCCGCGGTTGAAGGGGATACGCTCGAAGGTGTCGTGGTGGAGCGATTGATACGTATGATTCGTAGTTCGAACATATGTCCGACGTGCGGGGGAGCGCTGGAGGAGGGTCCATGCGCCTACTGCCGAGATCCTGAAGCGATCGCTTCGCTTGAACACTCTGCGGCGATAAAGGTGACTCCGCGGGTAATCGATGGCGCGATGCGCGAAGGGGAGCCTCCGCTGCCCGGGCCGCCGATTCCCAAGCCGAAGCCGCCCCTGATTTTTCTCGTGTTCTTCTATTCAGTCGTCGGCGTTTGTGTCCTCTTGATAGGCGGTTGGTGTTTGTCGCTCGTGGGCTGGATGTTTCTCGCCGTGTTTGTGCGTCTAGTCGGTGCACATTGATTGGTCGATTAGGGAGCACTCAATGCCACAATCACTCGCTCAAGTCTATCTTCACCTTGTCTTCTCAACGAAGAATCGGAGTCCATTCCTTGCCGATCCGGTACTTCGAGATGAGATGCACAATTACCTCGGCGGCGCGTGCAATAATCTCCAATGCCCCGTGTTGCGTGTCGGCGGCGTTGCGGATCATGTGCATGTGCTTTGTCGCCTGGGCAGGACGATTTCGGTTGCAGACCTGGTCAAGGAGTTGAAGCGAGAGTCGTCGAAATGGGTGAAGACGAAGGCGCCTTCGCTCGCTGATTTTCATTGGCAAAACGGTTACGGTGCATTCTCGATCAGCCCGGGCCACGTCGAACCCGTGCGCGTGTACATTGCAAAACAAGAAGAGCATCATCGCATTGTGACATTCCAGGACGAATATCGAAACCTGTTGCGCAAATACGGACTCGAATGGGATGAGCGATATGTATGGGATTGACGGTCTTGCGTCAAACATGCGGGTCCTGCAGAATTTACGCCGAAGGCGTTGCATCTCAAAGCCCAGGGTCGCGAGCGCAGCGAGCGCACCCTGGGTAGAACGACCAATTGGAGATCTACGCCGAAGGCGTTGTATCAACGTACTTGGTTACGGTTGATGCGACCCTTTCAGGGTCGATTCGTGTCGAACGTCGTACACCCAGGGTGCGCTCGCTGCGCTCGCGACCCTGGGCTTTGAGATACAACGCCTTTGGCGTTAAATACGGAGAAAGCCTTATGGTTCGGAAGTGCCTTGTCATACCTTTCGTGTCGCTAGTGTTGATCGCGACGGTGAACGCACAAGTGCCGGTCAAATCTCCGACCATCGACCCCGCCACGCACAAATCCTACACCGAAACCCTCGAGCGTGACGGCGTCAAGGCATCCTTCGAGATGATCGCCATCCCCGGCGGCGCCTTCCTCATGGGCAGCCCCGCGACCGAAAAGGGCCGCAAGGACAGCGAAGGGCCGCTGCATCCCGTCGCGGTCAAGCCGTTCTGGATGGGCAAGTGCGAAGTCACCTGGGGCGAGTACGATCTCTTCTGGGAGAAAAAGCCCAACGAGAAGCCGCCGGGCAATAACGCCGACAAAAGCGCCGACGCCATCACCCGGCCGTCGAAGGCGAATCATCACGACATCGACTGGGGCTATGGCCGCGGCAAGAATCAGCCGGTCATCGCCATCCATCATCACGGGGCGATGGAGTATTGCCGGTGGCTGTCGGCGAAGACGGGCAAGCTCTATCGCCTGCCGACCGAGGCCGAGTGGGAATGGGCGTGCCGGGCCGGAACGACGACCGCGTTCAGCTTCGGCGACGATTCGGCCAAGCTCGGCGCGCATGCGTGGATCGACGCGAACGCCGACGACATGCCGCACCCCGTCGGCATGAAGAAGCCGAACCCGTGGGGCCTTCACGACATGCACGGCAACGTCGCAGAATGGTGCCTCGACGAGTACGATGGAATATTCTACGGCACGCTTCCGCTCGACAAGCCGAGCCTGATGCCATTGAAGCTGCCTGGCAACAATCGCTTCGGCCACGTTGTGCGCGGCGGCAGCTGGATCGAGACGCCGGGACGCTGTCGCTCGGCGACGCGCGATTTCTCCGTCATCGGCTGGCAAAAGAAGGACCCGCAGATCCCGCAGAGCATCTGGTGGAACAACGCCGACTGGGTGGGCTTTCGTGTCGTACGAGCGGTCGAAGAACACGAAGCGTTGAAGGGATTGAAGTCGAAGATTACGAAAGAGAGCCCGAATTGAATTTCTCCCCTCTCCCTCTGGGAGAGGGGTCGGGGGTGAGGGCAAGGCGTCAACGGCTCGTGAACGATCCCTTGGAGAACTAGCGAGAGGATGTAGACGCGAGATGACGCTCGGCTCGGCCCTCACCCACGGCCCCTCTCCCAGAGGGAGAGGGGAGAAGAATCATTGGACAATTCGGCCGATTCCGGTCACAATAATACAAACTCGCTTCCCTCTTTCTTTCCAGGAGGACCACCATGTCTACCGACACCACGCGCAGAGATTTTCTCGTCGCTTCCGCCGTCGCGGGAGGCGCCCTTGCTGCGGAATTAAGCATCGCCGCCAACGCGCATGCCCAGCAGAACAACGACGTCATCCGCGTCGGCTTGATCGGCTGCGGCGGGCGCGGCTCCGGGGCCATCGAGCAATGTCTGCGTGCCGACGACAACGTCCGTCTCGTCGCCGTCTCCGACACGTTCCGCGATCGCGCCGACAGTTGCCTGACGCGGCTGCGCAACAACGCCGCCGTCCGCGCCAAGGTCGATGCCAACGTCGGCATCCACATCGGCCTGGAAGCGTATCAGAACGTGATCGACGCATCCGACCTGGTGCTGCTCGCGACGCCGCCGGGCTTTCGGCCGACGCATATCCGCGCGGTCATCGCAGCGCGCAAACACCTGTTCACGGAGAAGCCGGTCGCCGTCGATGGCCCCGGTGTCCGCACCGTGCTTGCCGCTCATGACGACGCGAATCGCCATAACCTGACCGTCGTCGCCGGCACGCAGCGCCGCTATCAGACGGGCTATTTGGAGGCGATGCGGCGCGTCCACGACGGCGCCATTGGCACAATTACTTCGGGCCGTTGCTACTGGAACCAGGGGAGCCTCTGGCATCGCGAACGCACCGACGGCATGACCGACGTCGAATGGCACATCCGCAACTGGCTCTACTTCGCCTGGCTCTCCGGCGATCACATCGTCGAGCAGCACGTGCACAACCTCGACGTCATCAACTGGGCGACCCGCGCCCATCCCGAAAAATGCGTCGCGCTGGGCGGCCGGGAGGTTCGCAGGGCCGCCAACTTCGGCCACATCTTCGATCACTTCGCCGTCGATTACACGTACCCCAACGACGTGCACGTGCTGAGCATGTGCCGGCAGATCACCGGCTGTCAGAACAACATCTCGGAAGCGGTCGCCGGCACACGCGGTACGCTGAACACCGCTGCGGGACCGCACCTTTATCGCATCACGGGCGACAACGCCTGGACCTTCCCTCGCGCCGACGACAACGAGCCGTATCAAGCGGAGCACGTCGCGCTCTTCGAGAGCATCCGCGGCCGTAATCGGCGGGCCCGCATCAACGACCTGCGTGCCGTGGCCGAGAGCACGCTGACGGCGATCATGGGCCGCATGAGCGCGTACACCGGCCAGGAGGTGACGTGGGCCCAGGCGCTCAGCAGCCAGCAAACGCTGGTGCCGGACCGCCTGACCTGGGACACGCGCATCCCGATGCCGGCGGTGTCGGTGCCGGGCGTGACGCAGTTGACGTAAGCGAAACGCGGGCAGTAGAATCGAAGAAGCCCCGCGAGGAGCGCAGCGATTCGCGGGGCTTATGGCACCACCTAGAGGTTCGACCCATGACCTTGCAAACGGTCCAAAAACTATTGGCGAAGCGACCATTCCAGGCTTTCCGTCTCGTGATGTCAAGTGGCAAGACGTACGAGGTGCGGCATCCGGAGATGGCTTGGTTGACCAAGACCGATATCCTTGTCGGCCTCGATACTGCCGACGAAAGGGTGCCGGCTGAATACGATACGTGTTCGCTACTGCACGTTACCGCGATCGAGCCGCTGAACGTGGCTCCTGCGGAAACGAAGCGATCGTAATGACGCTCAAACCCCGCGATGGATCGCTGCGATTCGCGGGGTATTCGTCTGGCATGACGCGTCGAGAAGGAACCTTCCATGGCCCTGATCAAACCATGCCCACGCTGCCTGAGTCCACTGGAAATCCCACAGCCGCTCCCGGATCAAATTCGCTGCGACAAGTGTGGGGCAGTCATCAAGAACAAAAGCCGCCAATTGGAAAAGCCGAAAGCGCCGACTTCGGCCCTTGCCGTCGGGCTCCCTCCGGCTGAGAGTGGAACCGCGGCCATTCCGCCCGTGGCTGACACGGGCAGTTTTCGCCGGATCTTGCTTGTTGTCGTCTTGCTGGGCGGCCTGCTTTTTATCGGCATGGTGCCAGTCGTCGGCCTCGGGTTGGCATGGATATTTAGCGACCCGCAGAAAAAGCCGACCGACGATTCCGGGCCCGTGGAGGCTGGCAAACTGGTCGTCAAGACTCCCCAAGAAACCAAGCAGCCTCTGCCTCCGCCGCCTGATCCACGAATCAAGATCGTGCAGCCCGCCGTGGACAAGGGAGTCGCTTTTCTCAAGACCAAAGCGCCGGAACTGAAAGGCCTGCGCTGCGGCTATGCCGGCCTGAATGGGTTAACCCTTCTGGAATGCGGCGTTCCCCCGGACGACCCGGCGATATTGCAAATCGCTGACGTCATTCGTGCGGCGGCCCCCAGCATGAACCAGATTTATGACCTTGCCTCTTCCCTCTTTTTCCTGAACCGCTGGGATGAGAGCCGGCCTCTGGATGAAAAAGACCTCAAGCTGGCTCGAAGTTTCGCCCTGCGCATCATTGCCGGCCAATTGAGCACCGGCATCTGGGGCTATGGCGGCGTCCTGATGCGGCCAGAACAGGAGGCCAAGCTCCTGGCCTCATTACAAGACGGGAACTACAAGCCCACCGGAGCGCAAGTCGCGTCGATGTCCAACACGCAGTTCGCCATGCTGGCGATATGGGGCGCCCGCAAGCACGGCGTGCCGGTACGCGAGCCGCTGCTGTCGCTCGCGGCCTATTTCCATGCTAACCAGCATCCCGATGGGTGTTGGCATTATCCCGGCCACAGCCTCAAGGCCACCAGCACCTGCGCCGCCCTGATCTCTCTGGCGATCGAGGTCGCTCTACTAGAGGACAAGGAATTCGCGTCCACGCGGCGCGTGCCCATTGACGCCAAGAAAAAGAAGGCCGATGTCGAGAAGGCATTCGCATTTGTCGCCAAGACGATTGGGCGCAAAAAAAGCGACCCCAACCCCGGCACTTCCCTAGGCTACGGCGGCGCACTCTTTGATGCCGACGCGATGGGCGATCTGTACTTCCTATGGACGCTGGAACGTGTCGGCGTGATCTATTCAAAAGACGTGATCGACGGCAAGGACTGGTACGATTGGGGCTATCCCATCGTCCTACAAGCGCAACAGCCCGATGGCAGCTGGAGCGAGAAACACCGTCATGGGTTCGGCCCGCTCATCGACACTCCCTTCGCGCTGCTATTCCTCAGGCGTGCCAACATTGCCCGGGATCTGACGGAAATGATCCGCACGCACAATGCGAAAGCTCCATGAGCCGACCAATGAATTGCGAGAAATCCTGTGCGCGCAGCGAATGTTAGAATTGGGCAAAGGTGCGTTTTACGCGCTCGCCTTAATACCGCATCATGATCTCCTCGCGCGGCACGCCCGCCAGATCCTCGAAGCCACCCGCGATGATCTTGTCCGCCAACTCATTCACCGCCTTGAAGTACGCATCCGTCGGCCGATCGCCCGTCAGCTTGCGGCGCAGGTCCTGGCACAGGATGTCGGCTGCGTCGATGGCGATCTCCTGGCCTTCGTCGTGTGCCCACATCAAGGTCACGATCATCACGATCGTGTCCTGCACCCGCTGGGACAACTCCGCGATCCGGCACTGGCGGTCGGCGAGCTTGAGTTGATGCTTCTTCATCGCGTCCGATAGATCGACCGCGTGCCGTTGACACATGTCCTGGGCAAATTGCAGATGCTCCGCGAGCTTCGGGGCCAGGCCGGAAACCGTCGCTCGGTCGCGGCGCATGAACTTACGGCTCATCGACCATTTACTGTAAGCCCACAGCTCGCTGCGCAGCGCCCAGAGATGGCCAGGGTTGAGCGGGCTGAACGTCTTCATCTGACGCGCTTGCAGTGCCTTGCCAATCGGCTCGAAGTACGCTTTGCCGTGCTCCTTGACGAGGGATTTGAAGAACGCCATACCGAGCATTTCCCCTTCGCCTTCGTAGATGCACGGGGCCAGATATTCGTGCACGTTGTCGCCGAAGAGATGGCCGTGCAGAAACGAGCGGCCGCCGTGCGTCTTCATGAATAGCTCGATGGCGGCTTCCTTCTGCGCTTCGGAGCCGAAGATCTTGGCGATAATGCACTCCAGCTCGCCGCGATAGCCCTGATCGATGAGCCACGAACCCCAGCCAATCAAGGCATCGCAGCCCGCGATCAAGGCTGCGAGACGGGCGATGCGGCGCTTAACCAGCTCGCGCGTCTCGATCGATTGGCCATAGGTCCGGCGGAAGTTTGCCCACGGCAGGATGTTGGCGAGGAAGACACGCATGTTCGCCGATGCGCCGGCGCACAGTGAGAGTCGGCCGAGGTTCAGGCCGTGATACGCGATCGTCAAGCCGTCGCCCGATGGCGGCTTGAGCAGGTTCTCCTTGGGCACGCGGAACTTGTTGAACTTCATGCCGACGTTGTACGCATGCTTCAAAGCATACAAGCCATAGCGGACGATCTGGAATTGCTCATTCTCCGCATCGGGCAGCTCGGCGATCAGCACCGCGGGTTTGCCGTCGATCATGGCGACGAGGCCGATCATGCGGCCCGGCACAATGTTGGTAATGAAGAGCTTCTCGCCGGTCACTTCGTAGTGGTCGCCGACAAGCGTCCCGGTCGTCTTGAGCTGCGTGAGGTCCGAGCCGGCGCACGGTTCGGTGAGCGCGAAGGCGGAGATCTTCTTGCCGCTCGCGAGGATCGGCAGCAAGCGTTGCTTCTGCTCTTCGCTGCCGAAGGTGCGCAAAGGATCGACCGCGCCGATGCAGCCGTGGACAGACGCCATCGCGGAGGTCATCGAATCGTAGACGCCCATCTTGACGAGGAACGGTGCGAAACGCACGAAGGGAGCGCCGGCGCCGCCATACTTCGGATCGATCAGGAGACCCCAGTAGCCCGCCTCGGCGAGTTCGTCGATCGATTCTGTGGAAAGCTTCTTGTCCTGATTGAGCAGGGCCTTCTGTTCGCGTCGGCGTTTGATGACGTCGAGCGAGCGACTCATCACGCCATCGCACGGCACGGAAGAGGGCAGGGGAGGGGCCATGAAAAGCTCGAGTGGAACATGGCCGTCCCAGATCGCCTTGTGGATCGGGCTGTTCGCGGTTTGAAAGCGGAACATGCGATCCACTTGTTCGTCCGCTTTATCGACCGCGCCCATGCGTTTGGCTTCTTCCTCGCTTTTGCCCCCCATGCGCATGGCCGTCTCGGCGAAGCTCTGGGTTTCGGGTTCTTGCGCTGGAGAGGCTGGATTCATGGCGGACTCCATGTCACAATGAAGTGTGTTACGGTATTGTACCAAGGATTGCCGCTTGCGGCATAATGTGGTGCGACGCTCCGCGTCGCAATTTCACGACGCGGAGCGTCGTGCCACATTGAGCCGCACGCGGCGGGGAGACGCGCATGGCCGCCTGCGATCAGGGCTACCTCTGCGACGTGTGCGGATCGGACGTCGAGGCGATCGTCGATTCCGATCTCTACGTGCGCTACATCATGGGCGAGGTGTCGCCGCTCGAATTGCCGAAGCAGCGCGAACGACACATTCGCTGCAACCCGGCGACCGCGCAATTCATCGTCGATCCCGCGTTCGAGCCGGTTGTCTGTGCGGGCATGTTTGCGAAGGCCAATCTCGATGCCGATTACGTTCGCGAACAGGAGGAGCTCGTGACGCGCGCCTGGCGTCACTTGCAAGCAATTCCGAAGCTTGGCCTGACGATTCCGGAGTATCCGCTGCCGGAAGTGCTGGACAAGTGGCGTCAACAAACCCGATAATCACGCACAGGTCAGGAATCCGTGAACCACACTCTGTCGCCAACGGCGATGACGCCAGCCTGCGCGACCGAGCTATTGAGCCCTACGAATCCGTCGTTGGCGCGAATCACGGTGCGAAGAATGTCCGTGTCTTTCGTCATGCCACCATGCGCCAGCGTCGTCATCACGCAACGGGCGCAGCGCGAATCGACATGCAGCCGCACGGCGTCGCCAAGGCAAAGTGTCTGGCCGACCACAGCCGCCTCGGGATCAGCGGTAGCGGTTGGTTCCGGCGTGATGACGATATTCGGGCGAAAGCGCCGCATATCAAAGCGACCCTGCGGATATGCCGCGGCCAGACGGTCCAGCGTCGTGGTCAGCAGCACATTGACGACAGCCAGGTCAAAGAAGCTGCTCGGCGGCATCCGTTCGTTCGTCACGCGTTCTTCGCCTGTGGCATCAAGGACGGGCCAGAACTGTTCGAGAATCGGCTGTTCCGGCGGACTTGCGCTCAGGCCGACGCGGCGACCGAATGCCGTGGCCAGATCGATATCCTGTCCGCCCGGCATCGCGATGCGCACTGGCGGGAGCGGCTTGCCTACTTGCGGCGTCTCGACAAATGCGGCCCGATACGACAACAAGTCCGGCCAGGCACGCGGATTCTTGGCGCTGCCGATTAGGCCCGTCGCCTCATCGACGAGAGCATACGCGCGATCGCCGAGCAAGCCGCGCGGCGTAATTTCGCATCGGTTCAGTTCTTCGCCGGCCATCGATTTGACGGGATAACGCCAGAGCGCCGAGACGCGGCCCAGAATTTTCTTGCTGGTCATCGATTCTCCTTGGTGCGATCAACCCTGGCTCAACGAAACCTCGCCGAAGACCATGAAGATGAGCGTCGGATCCGCCGGTCCGCGATAGGCGCCCTGGCCCAGGTAGAGCTTGCACGCGAAGGCGGTGAACTCCCACGCTAAGTCTTCGCTGCATCTGAGCTTGCGCGTGGTGAGGTTCTTGATGACGTGCTTCTCGCCGTACCCGCGCACCCGGCGTGCGGCCTTTTGCAGGGCGGGGTCTACGGAAGGGTTATCCCAGCCCCAAAGCCAGGTGCCAGTGTTGGTGTCGTAGGTGCCGACGATCTGCACCGGAGCGATCGCGACCATGCCATCGTGCGCTGTGAAGACAATCTCGCCGGCATCCTGATCGACGCTCCAGTCCGCCTCGCCGAGTTGCCACATCGAATCGTGAGCGTCGGTCTTAATGCGCAGCTCTTCAATGCTTTGCTCGACAAGCAAACCGTAATCGGGATTGTCGTCATTTGTGCGAAATTCCTTCCCCACCTCGTCATTCCCTTGAGCCGATCCCTTGTGGCGGCAAGACTCTGATCTTTCCGTTGTAGAAAATCGGCAAGATCGGAATCTTGCCACCACGAACAGGCACGCTCCGGTATACTGTAGGGACGCCCATCACTGCGAGGAGATCGCCATGCCAGTCGAAGTTACGTATCCGCACATCGAAAAGGTCGAAGGCAGTCCCGCCCGGCTCCAACGTATGCCGCGCATTCGCGTGGCGCAAATCGTCATCGACTATCTGAATAACGGCTGGTCCGCGGACGAGATTTACATCCACTACCCACATCTCAGGCTTGCCGAGATTCACTCCGCGATGGCATATTATTTCGACCATCGGGCAGAAATCGATGCGGAGATCGAGGAAGAGCAGAAGCTCATCGAGGAATGGCGAAAAAACACACCCGCCTCGCCGTTCCTACTGCGCATGAGAGCGCAAGGCATCCTTCCCTAGATTGCATCGGCGTACCGGCATGCTTCCTATGCCGGCGTGAAGGCGATACACTCACTGGAGACAGCCGATGCCGGTGCAGTTCTATCTCGACGTTCATGTTGACAAAGCCATTCACGACCAGCTGCAAATTCGCGGTGTCGATGTGCTACGGGCGCAGGACGATGACGCCGCGGAATTGTCGGACGAAGAACTGCTTGAACGCGCCAGCAACTTTGGCCGACTGCTATTCACCCACGATACCCGATTCAAGGCGTTGGCGCAGAAATGGCAGCGCCAGGGCAAACCCTTCGCTGGCCTGCTGTTCGGCAACAAACTCGGTGTGACGATCGGCCAGTACGTCAAGGATCTGGAACTCATCGCCAAGGCGTCGGACCCAAAGGATTGGGTCAGCGTCGTGCATCATCTGCCGTACAAGTGAGAGAATCGCCATGACCAGAGGCTGAACGATTGCGGTTACGATTCAATAACATGGTCAAGCAACCACACTGGCCCATAAAAAAGCAAAATGCGTTTAGCGTTCGGACATTGCCTTCCGAGCGCTAAACGCATGCAGGCACATTACGACTACTAATTTCCGCCCCCCGGCGCCGCCCCCGGATCGCGGCCATTCGTCCACGGACCGCCCAGGCGCTGATACTCTGGCGGTTCCAGTGTGCTGCCGCGGTCGCCGCCGGTCCAGCCGATGATTTGGTTCGGCCGGCCTCTTTCACGGCTCTTGCGTTCCAGGCGCGTCGCCCAACTTGAATCGCCGACCACCGGTCGCCGGCGTTCGCGATCCCAGAACAGCACCTGGCCCTGGCGGTAGCTTTGCACGCCCATGTTCACCGTCGTGAACGCGGCAGCACCCAACTCCGGCGTGCAGAATGTCTCGCGATTGCGGGCACGCACACAGGAGAGGAAGTTCTCCCAGATCGCAGTGCCGGAGTCGCCTTCCGACATGCCGTCGCCGTGCCAGACCGCGTCGCGCCGCACCGGTTGCCCGGCGACCGGACGATTCGCGGCCACTTGTGGGATCACCTCGTAGCCCCAGTCGCGGGCGGGCTGGCCGTTGCGCATCACCTCGCGGCTGCCGAACTTCACCGTCCCCGTGCGGCCGCGGATGCACTCTTCGATGGGGTGATCGTTGATCATCGTCGCGGTGATGAGCAGCTGGCAGCCTTCCTCGTAATCGCAGACGATGGTGGCAACATCGGGTACGTCACGGCCGTCGTATTCGAGATAGATGCCGCCGCCGCCGACGACGCGCGCGGGGTAGCGCACGCCCATCGCGCTGATGAGGCGGGTGACGCGGTGCACGAACAGGTCGGTGAACATGCCACCGCCGAAGTCCCAGTAGCAGCGCCATTGCGCGAAGATCGAGCGGTCGAACGGCATCTGCGGCGCGAGCGGCACGCCGTCTTCCACGGAGAAACGATGGCCAAGGAACATGTCCCAATCGATGGTGGTCGGGTTCATGTCTTGCGTAAGGGGATAGTAGCGCCATTGGCCGACGAGCGAGTTGCGATAGTAGCTGGTCTGGGCCTGGGCGACGTGGCCGATGCCGCCGCCGCGGATCATCTCGTTGGCGCGGCGCAGGCTCGCGTCGGCCATCCACTGCACGCCGACGGTCATGACGATGTTGTTGCGCCGGGCCGCGTCCACGACGGCGTGGGCTTCGTAAATCGTCTTGGTCATCGGCGTCTCGCAATAGATGTGCTTGCCCGCGTTGGCGGCGTCGATGCACATACGGGAGTGCCAGTGATCCGGCGTCGCGATGCAGACGGCGTCCACCTCACGCAGTTCCAGGAGGCGGCGATAGTCCTTGGTGACGTGCACGCGATCCTCGACCCGCAGCCCGCAGCGCAGCGCCGACGGATTGAGCCCGCGCCCACTGCCGCGACCGAGCATCGGATTGCCGTCCCAGACATCGCAGACGGCGACGGGCGCGACGGAGCGCGCGTTGGCGCGTTGCAGCGCGAGGATGACATCGATGTGCTGCTGACAGCGTCCGCCGACGCCCAGGAACGCAAGGCCGATGCGTTCATTGGCGCCGGGCGCTTGGGCGTAGGTCTTGGCATCGAGCGCCATGGCCGTCGCGGCAACGCCAGCCGCCGCGGTCGATTGGAGGAAGGTGCGACGTTTCATGAAGGCTCCTTGTTTAGCCGCGGCTCGCAGAGCCGCGCGGGTTAGGCAATTGTTGCAGTCTATTTTGGCTGAAAGCGAGCGGAATGACAAAAGGAATTTTTGAAAAATGGTATTGGAAGCGCGTTTTAACTCGGGCCGTTGATCAGTTTGGATATTGTCCGGCCACTCCGTGCCAGCATGAATTCGTTTAGCGCTCGCATGGCAGCGCCGGCATTCCGGCGATTCAACGCGAGCGCTAAACGGGGAAATGGTTGGTTACTTGGTCGAATGCTTCAGAAACCACGAGTACAACTCCGGCGTCACGTACGCTGAGTCCCACGAGTTGTGGCCGACGAACGGAAATTCGCTGTAGCGCGGCGTGCCGCCGACGCCTTTCAACGTCTTGATGATCGTGCGATTGTTCTCGACGAGCTTGGCGTTGTCCTGGTCGCCGCAGAAGCACCAGCAGGGGATGTGCTTGATCTTGTCGGCGGTGCTGGGATCGCCGCCGCCGCAGATGGGAGCGATGGCGGCCCATTTGTTGGGATGCGCCGCCGCGAGGCTCCAGGTGCCTGAGCCGCCCATCGACAGGCCGGTGAGATAGAGCCGTTTGTCGTCGATCTTGTACGTCTTCTGCACCTCTGCCAGGATGGCGAGGGCACGGTCGGCATCGGGTCCGCCGGCGAGCCAGTTGCTCTTCACCTTGCACTGCGGGAAGACGACGAAGAAGGGGAACTTGGCCTCGTTGTTCTTGAATTTGATGCCGCCGTTGGCGATGCCTTGCTTGACGGGAAGTTCGCCGTCGTCGCCGCGTTCGCCCGCGCCATGCAAGAACAGGATGAGCGGCATCGGCTTGTCGCCGGTGTAGCCAGGCGGCACGAAGACGACGTACTTGGAGTCGCCGTCCTTGCCCTTGTGCGTCTTGGCGATGAAGCCGGTTTTCGTTTCGCCGGCGTGGGCGGCCACGACGGTCAGCGCGCACAGGGACACGATGGAGAGGATGCGTTTCATTGAGGCTCCTTGAATTCGTTTATCGCTCGCGTTGAATCGCCAGGATTCCGACGATTCAACGCGAGCGCTAAACGGGCAAATGGTTGGTTACTTGGTCGAGTGTTTCAAGAACCACGTATACAACTCCGCGTTGCCATACGCACGATCCCAGCTGTTGTGGCCGACCTTGGGATATTCGTCATAGCGCGGCTCGCCTCCCGCAGCCTTGAGCGCTTTGATCATTGCGCGCGAGAGATCGACCTTGACGGCTGTGTCCGCATCGCCGTGGAAGCACCAGCAGGGGAGGTTCTTGATCTTCTCGGCGGCCTTCGGATCGCCGCCGCCGCAGATCGGCGCTATCGCGGCCCAGCGGGTCGGATGGGCGACCGCGAGGCTCCAGGTGCCGAAGCCACCCATCGAAAGACCGGTCAGGTAGACGCGTTTCTTGTCGGTCTTGTAGTCCTTTTCGACTTCTTCGAGGATGGCGACGGCTCGTTTCCCCTCGGCGCCGTTCGCGCCCCAGCCGCCTTTTTGCGATTGCGGAAAAATCGCGATGAAGGGAAAGTTTTCCTTCTTGTCGCGAATCGCCTTGGCGAGGCCGACCTTGACTTGCTTCTGACCATCGGTGCCGGACTCGCCGGCGCCGTGCAGGAACAGGATTACGGGATATTCCTTATCCCCCTTGTAGTCGGCGGGCACGAAGACTACGTACTTGATGTCGCTGCCTTTGTCCTTGTAAATCTTGTTGACAAAGCCGGTTTTGGATTCCCCCGCGTGCAGGTTGGCCACGCCGACGACGAAGAACAACGCGATCATGACTCGTCTCATCTCTGCTCCCTGTGGGTGAATGGCATGCCCCCTTTACCTGGGGCGTATAATGACGGTAGATAGTTTGGCGGATTTGCCCGCGATTGCAAGATAATTCGAGGACACCTCATGCCCGAACAAACGAACACCGCTCCAAAAGACGTGCGGGCCATCGTCGTGCAGTTGCCGGACGCACACAAGGGGTCGCTTGATAGCCTCGACGTGAAGGAGGGTGAAGGCTTCTCCGAGAAGGTCGTCGATGCGATCGAGATGATCGGCGAAGAAACTGCGGCCGGCTTGCTGCCCGCGCCGTCGGAAGTAACCCCCGGCATGCGTTACCTGCATTCGAGCCGCACGATCCATCAACTCGTCACGGATCGTAATCGTGCCGTCGGCATCTACTTGGCGGTTGCTTCCTTGCTCCTGACGGCATCGGGGGCGATCTTTCACGCAAACCCGCGCGGCGAGTTGATCATTCCGATCGACGAGATCCAGCGCTGGTGCTTGCCGATCACGTTCGCGACGTTAACGATCCTCGCCGTTTTCATGGCGTTTCTCTCGATCCGCACCCGCGTCGGCCTGATTTACGAAGTCGCGAAGATGAACGCCCTCTTGGGTTTGCCGATTGGCCGCGTCTCGCGCATCAGCCCGTTGAGCGTCCATTCCATCATGCACACGATTCTCAGCCTCGGCGGCGGCGGGTCGGCGGCGCTCCTCAGCGTATTCGTGATACGCCTGGAATTGCCGGACGCGATCCACCTGGCAGTGGAGCTTGGCATTCTCGTCGGCATCCTCGTGACCGCGGCACTGATCGCGCTGTATGTTATCACCGTCAACTACACGACGTCGGATCGACGTCTACAAGCGCGGGTCTAGCAGGTCAGATTAGATCGTAGACCTCACGCTCCGCGTGAGGAACCGTCACGCAGGACGTGATGTCTGCGATCTCGTGCCGAGGCAAGCCATGTCAACGCTCACCGGTCCTGTCATCTGCGTCGTCATTGGCCGCACGCGCCATCGCATGATGCAGGCGGAAATTCAAGAAGCGGCCAAGCAAGGCGCCAGGCTGATCGAACTGCGTCTCGACTTCCTCAGCAAGATTCCCGACTTCAAACGCCTGCTGGAAAATCGCCCGTGTCCGATCATCGCCACCTTCCGTCGGCCCGTTGACGGCGGCCGCTGGGCCGGCACCGAAGAGCAGCGCCTGCGTTTAATTCGTCACGCCATCGTCGCGGGCTTTGATTACGTCGATCTTGAAATCGACATCATCGACCAGATCCCGCGCTTCGGCAACGTCCAGCGCATCGTCAGCTATCACAACTTGCAAGGGATGCCGGAAAACCTAGAGTTGATTCACAAGCAGATGTGCGAGAAAGACGCCGACATCGTCAAGATCGCCGTGACCGGACAGCAAGTCGCGGACAATCTGCGCGTGCTGTCTCTCTTGAAGAACCCGCCGAAACCCACCGTCGCTCTTTGCATGGGCGACCTTGGCACCTGCACGCGCGTGCTCGGCCTGCGGCAGGGTATGCCGTACACCTACGGAGCGTTCAACAAGGAACGGCAGATCGCGCCGGGCATCCTATCGTTCAAGGAACTGCAACAGATCTACCGCGTCGAGGACATCAAGCCGGAAACGAAAATATTCGGAGTCATCGGCGATCCGATCGGCCATAGCCTCAGCCCGCTGATCCACAACGCCGCCTTGCGCGAACTCGGCATCAACGCGGTCTATCTGCCGTTCCGTGTGCCGCGCGGCGAACTGCCGGCGTTCGTGCAGGGCTTCCGTGAAATTCCCGTGTCCGCCTACAGCGTGACGATTCCGCAGAAAGAAGCCGCCGCCAAGCTCGCCGAGGACAAGGACGAATCGGTCGCGTCGATGGGAGCGGCGAATACACTGTTGGCGACCGCGATCGGCTTTCGGGCCGCGAACACCGACGCGCGGGCCGCCATCGAGTCGCTGCACGCCCATTTGCCGCCGGGACCGGACAATCAACCGGCGCCGCTGTCGTCACGGTCCGTGCTGGTCCTGGGCGCCGGCGGCGTGGCGCGGGCCATCGCACATGGGCTCAAGCAAGAAGGCATCAAGTTTGTCGTCACCAATCGCACGCCGGAACGCGGCCTGGTGCTCGCGCTGGAAACCGGCGCCCGCTTCGTCGATTGGGCCGCGCGTCATTGCATGGAATGCGACACGATCATCAACTGCACGTCAATTGGCATGCACCCCAACGTGGACGAATCGCCCATCCATCATAGCTCGCTCAAGGCCGACATGATGGTTTTTGACACCATCTATACGCCGGAAACGACGATGCTGATCCGCGAGGCACGCGAACGCGGCTGCCACACCTTGACCGGCGTCGATATGTTCGTGCGGCAAGCGGGGTTGCAGTTTCAGATGTTCACGGGACAGCCGCCGCCGCTCGAATTGATGGCGACGCTTGTGCGCAAGGCGCTCTCGCCGGTGCAAGCCCGGGAAGCCGAGTTAGTCGGACACGCAAGCGACGGAAGTGAGCATCCGTCGCTTACGCGTCCAGCTAACGAAGAGGCGCCGCCGCGCTTGCTGTTCCTCATCGGCTATCGCGGCGCCGGCAAGACGACGGTGGCGCAACTTTTAGCGGACAAGCTCGGCTGGATCTGGGCTGACGCCGACGCGGTCCTCGAAGATCGCTGGGGCCGCACCATCAAGGAGATCTTCGCGGAGGAAGGCGAGGCGAGCTTTCGCGACAAGGAAGCGGCGATTCTCGAAGAGCTATGCGGCTACGACGGCTGCGTCATCGCAACCGGCGGCGGCGTGATATTGCGCGATGACAATCGCGACCGCTTGAAGCTCGGCCCCGTCGTCTGGCTGCAAGCGCCGGCCAACGTGCTCTGGCAACGCCTGCAAGCCGATCCCGCGACCAACGAACAGCGCCCCGCTCTGGCGCAAGGCGGCTTCACGGAAATCGAGGCGCTACTGACAGCCCGCACGCCGTTGTACGAAGCGGCGCAAAACCTGACGATCGACGCGACACAAACGCCGGAACAAATTGCGGAAGCGATCGGTGCGTGGTACTGCTCAAGGCCCGTTTAGCGCTCGTCTACAAACTTCGGAATGCCGGCGTTTTGGCGGAAAGAGCCCGGTCTTGCTGCCGACCGCCGACCCAATATGCCTGACACGATAGGTTGGTTACTTGCTTGCCTGCAAGGCCACACTCGTTGCTCTTCTTGTTTATTTATCCTATACTTCCCAAATACCTTAGTTTAATGGTGCATATTGGCGAGAATGCCCCGTTGCAATTCTTGCCCATCACCCCACTTCCTCTAATCCCAGGGAGAGAGACATGCGTCCCCAAGTTTTGGCGTTGAGCCTGGCGGTTCTTCTGTTGGCTCATGGTTACACGCAGGCCCAGTATCGCCCGCAGAATCCGGGTGTCTACGCGCCCACGCCAGTGTATGTCCCCGCGCCTGTGTATGCGCCTTATGTGTCTCCGGTGTACGTCCACGCGCCTGTGTATGCGCCTTATGCGTCTCCGGTGTACGTTTACGCGCCTGTGTATGCGCCCTATGCGCCTCCGGTGTACGTCCACGCGCCAGTGTATGCGCCCAGGCCATATGCGCCCGTACCCGTCTACCCCTATGGCCGTTACTAGACCGCACCGATCCGAATTGGCCTGATTGATAACCACCGAGGAACGGCAATCCCCCCACCGGGATTTTCGTTCCTCTTTTCTTGACGGATTTCCATCTCGCGCCAATGGGCCGAATGAAGTCCATATACTGCCAGCATGGTGCTCGCGTTCTGTTTGATCCTTGTGTTCCTGACCGGCGCCTCGGTTGGCAGCTTTCTCAACGTCGCCGTCGCGCGGCTGCCTCTCGAAAAGAGCCTCCTCTGGCCCAGTTCGCGCTGCGGCAACTGTCTTCAGCCGATTTGCTGGTACGACAACATCCCGATTCTCAGCTACCTCATTCTGCGCGGCCGCTGCCGAACATGCAGCCAGCGTTATTCGGTCGGCTACATGTTCGTTGAACTCGCCACGGCTCTCGGATTCGTCGGCTTGTTTTGGATCGAAATTGTCGAAAACATCCACACTTGGCCTGGAGATCAGAATCCTGAGTTTCGGTTGTTCCTTTTTCCCTTGGAGTCATTCTGCGGCTTCGCGTGGCATGCGCTCTTGTTCGCGTTCCTGATGGTTGCGACCGTGTGTGATCTCAGGAGCCGCGAGATTCCCCTGCAACTGACGTTGACGGGGACGCTGGTCGGCCTGGTCGGTTCGGCGTTCATGCCCTGGCCGTTCCCGCATGCGGTGGCGCAGATTTCCCCTGCTCCCATCGCATTGCCGCTGGGCGCCCAGACCTGGCCCTTTTGGGAGCCGCTGCCTGCCTGGTGCGCGCAGGGCGGCAACGTGCAGACCGGCCTCGTCACCGGCGTCGTCGGCGCGCTCGTCGGCACGCTGCTCTTGCGCGGCATCGGTTTCGTCTTCAGCGCGGGGCTCGGCAAGGACGCCCTCGGTCTGGGCGATGCCGATCTCATGATGATGGCGGGCGCCTTTCTCGGCTGGCAACTCGTCGTGGTCGCGTTTTTTCTCAGTGTGTTCCCGGCGCTCCTGTTTGGTATCATTCAATTGGCGATCCGCAGAGACAACTCGCTTCCGTTCGGGCCCGCGCTATCGTTAAGCGTGATGGGAACGTGCCTCGCCTGGGGACAAATCAGCGACCCCTTGCGCGAGTTCCTGTTCAACGAGTTCATCCTATTCTGGGTCGTCGTCTTTTGCGGCGCGATGTTGTTCATCATGAGCTTCCTCCTTCGTGTCATTCACGGCAACAAATAGCCGCTTGCGGCTTGGCGTTCGCGCGTCGCCACGCGACCGCTAAGCCGCAAGCGGCGAAAAAGGAAACGACGTGAAACCGATCCTCATTCTCGATTATGGCATGGCGAACCTGCGCAGCGTGCAGAAAGCGTTCGAGAAGGTCGGCGCCGCCGCGATCATTTCCGACGATCCCAATCGCATCACCGCGGCCGACAAGCTGGTTCTGCCCGGCGTCGGCGCCTTTCGCGACGCCATCGCCCGATTGCGCGAGGCCGACTTCGTCGCGCCGATCAAGGAACACATCGAGCGTGGCAAACCGTTTCTCGGTATTTGCCTGGGGCTGGAATTGCTGTTCACGACGAGCTACGAAGACGGCGTGCATCAAGGGCTCGACATTTTTCCCGGCGAGGTCGTGCGTTTTGGCGCGATACCTGGCTTGAAGGTGCCGCACATGGGCTGGAATCAGCTTCGTATCCGCCGCCGGGCGCCGATCTTCCGCGCTCTGCCGGGCGATTCGGTGTACTTCGTGCATTCGTTTTACGTAAAGCCGAAGGACGACGGCATCATCGCGACGGAGACGGACTATCCGACCCCGTTCACATCGGCGATCTGGCGCGACAACGTGGTGGCGACGCAGTTCCATCCAGAGAAGAGCCAAAAGGTGGGGCTGGCGATGTTGCGGCAATTTTCGGAATGGTGAAAGCCGTTTAGCGTCCGCATGGCGCCACGCGAACGCTAAATGGCAAACGGCAAATAGGACCGAGTATGCAAATCTACCCCGCCATCGACCTGCGCGACGGCAAATGCGTCCGTCTCAAGCAAGGCGACTACGCCCAGGAAACGGTCTTCGGCGCCGATCCCGCCGCCATGGCGGAACGCTGGGTGTCTGAAGGCGCGACGTATCTGCATCTCGTCGATCTCGACGGCGCCAAAGAAGGCCGCCCCGTCAATGGCGGCAGCGTGCGCGCCATCGTCAAGGCGTGCGGCGTGTCGTGCCAGCTCGGCGGCGGGCTGCGCAGCGAAGACGACATCAAGGAGGCGCTCAGCTGGGGCGTCACTCGCGTCATCTTGGGTACCAAGGCGCTGCAATCGCCCAAGTGGCTCGCGCTAATGACGCAGCAGTTTCCGGGCCGCATTGTCCTGGGCATCGACGCCAAGGCCGGCAAAGTCGCGACGCAAGGCTGGCTCGACGTGTCGGAAATCGGCGCGCTCGATCTGGCGAAGCAATGTGCCCGGCCGCCGCTGTCCGCGCTCATCTACACCGACATCAGCCGTGACGGCATGATGCAAGGGGCCAACGTCACGGCGATGCAAGAGATGGCTGACGCCGTGCCGTTGCCCGTGATCGCGTCAGGGGGCGTCACCACGCTGGACGACGCCAGGCGGTTGATGGAAGCTGGACTCTCAGGGGCGATTATCGGCCGGGCGCTCTACGAAGGACAAATAAGTCTGCGCGAAGTTATTGCGCAGGTTTCTGGAAAATAGAATGCATCTCGCGCGGACATCGCGCATAATACTTCTTTTCCGCTGGCGGCTTAGGCCCCGCACGGAGCCTTGCGAACGCTAAGCCGTAAGCGCCGACCTTTCCGGAGCACCTATGTCACATAGAGTTGACGACATCCACAGCGTCGCCCTAGTTGGGCACGAAGTCACCGGCAAGACCTCTCTGGCCGATGCGCTTCTCTTCAAGGCAAAAGTAGTCGAACGCCGCGGCAGTCCGGAGGACGGATCGAGCGTCTCCGATTTCGACGAGGAAGAAAAAAAGCACAAGTACTCGATCGATTCGAGCCTCCTGCACCTCGACTATCAGGGCAAGCGCGTCTACTTGATCGACACGCCCGGCAAGCCCGATTTCGTCGGCCAGGCGCTGTGCGGCCTCAACGCCGTCGATACCGCGATCATCGTCATCTCCGCGACCGCCGGCATCCAGGTCAACACGCGCCGCATGTTCAACGAGGCGGGCAAACGCGGCCAGGCGCGCATGATCGTCATCAACAAGCTCGACTCCGAGAACATCCACTTCGACGATTTGCTCAAGGGCATCCGCGACACCTTCGGCCAAGCGTGCGTGCTGTTCAACGCGCCGCTCAACGTGGGGCCAAATTTTTCCGGCGTCGTCAGCGTGCTCAATCCGCCGGCGACGCCGTCAGCGGGCTGCGCCGTCGATCTGGCCGCCCAGCGTGCGCAACTCATCGACAGCATCGTCGAGGTCGATGAAGGCTTGATGGAGAAATACCTCGGCGAAGGCGACCTTTCGGCCGACGAGTTGACCGCCGCATTGCCGAAAGCTCTCGCCGCTGGCAACGTGATTCCGATCCTGTGCACCGCGTCGAAGCGCGACAAGGATCTGGGTGTCGCGGAACTGCTCGAGGCAATCATCAAGTTTTCACCGACGCCCAAATCCGCCGTCAAGCGCAAGGGAACCAAGGGGGCCGGCGACAAGGCGACGACGATCGAGATCGAGCCAAACGAGACGGGCGAATTCGTCGGCCAAGTATTCAAGACCATTTCCGACAAGTTCGTCGGCACACTCAGCTATTTCCGTGTCCTGTCCGGCAAGCTCACGCCGGAACAGCCGATCATCACCCTGCGCTCCGGGCGCGGCGGCCGCTCCAGCGGCTTGCTTCTCGCCCAGGGCAAGACGACAAAGCCGATGACCGAAGCGGTCCCCGGCGACATCATCGCCGTCGCCAAGGTCGAAGACCTGCACATCGGCGACACGGTCGCGCTGAACACCAACGCCCCCAAGCTCCCCGCGCCGAGCTTTCCGATGCCGATGTTCGGCCTTGCCGTCGAGCCCAAGGCGCGCGGCGACGAACAGAAGATCTCCGGCAGCTTGAACAAGATCGCCGACGAGGACCCGACCTTCAAGGTCACGCGCGACACGCAGACCAAGGAGCTCGTCATCACCGGCACCAGCCAGATCCACCTCGACATCGTGCAAAAACGCCTCAAAGCGCGCTACGACCTGGAAATCATCACGCACGAACCGAAGATCGCCTACCGCGAAACGCTGACCTCGACCGCCGACGCGGAGTATCAGCACAAGAAACAGTCGGGCGGACGTGGGCAATACGGCAAGGTTCACTTCCGCGTCTATCCGCTCAAGGACCTCCACATCAAGTCGGAAGAGGAGTTGCTGGAAAAGTTCGCCAACAAATCCCGCTTCGAGAAAATGCGTTCCGCCCATTACGAACCGCACTACAACTTCGCGTTCATCGACCACATCGTCGGCGGCTCGATCCCGAACCAGTTCATCCCGGCGATCGAGAAAGGCTGCAAGGAAGTGCTCGATCAGGGCGCGCTCGCGGGCTATCGCATGCAGGATGTCGCCGTCGAGGTGCATTTCGGCAAGTATCACGACGTAGACAGCTCCGAAGCCGCGTTCAAAACCGCCGCGCGCATGTGCTTCAAGAAGGCGTTCCGCGAAGCGCGGCCCGTGCTGCTAGAGCCGATCGTTCATTTGGAGGTGACGCTGCCGACGAAGTACACAGGCGACATCTTGAAGGATCTAAACGGCAAGCGCGCCCGCGTCGAGGATCAGGACAGCTTGCCGGGCGATCTCGCGGTCATCAAGGCGATCGCGCCGCTCGCGGAAATGACGCGCTACGCCGCCCAACTCGGCAGCATCACGCAAGGGCAGGGGAGTTACACGATGGAATTCAGCCACTACGACATCGTGCCGGCCAATGTGCAAGTGCAGATCGTCAGCAAGGCGAAGATGGCGGTTGACGAAGAAGAGTAGCCGCAAGCGGCGAATTAGTCCAAAAAAACGCGAGCAACCGTGAGAGGTCGCCCGCGTTTATTCGCTGTCTCGAATGATCGCTCAGAAGCCAGGCCCGAAGACCCCCGGACCGTTGAAGACGCCGGGTTGCAAATTACGCATCGGCTGAACCTGCTGCCAGGGATTGATCTGGAACGGATTCAATTGATAGGGGTTCATTTGGTACGGATTCATCTGGTACGGGTTGGTCTGGAAAGGGTTGATCGCGTAAGGGTTGTTCTGAAACGGATTCATCTGGTACGGGTTGGTCTGGAAAGGGTTGATCGCGTAAGGGTTGTTCTGAAACGGATTCATCTGATACGGGTTCGACTGGAAAGGATTCGGCTGCTGCCATGGATTCGTCTGGTAGGGAATCTGCGGCTGCCATGGATTTTGCGCCTGGAACGGATTCGGTTGCTGAAAAGGATTTTGTTGCTGAAACGGATTCTGCGGCATCAGTGGATTATTGAACGGATTGGTGTTCAGGAACGGATTCGGTTGGATCCGATCCGCGACGGCGGCGTCAATAATCGCCTTGGAGTTCATGTTGGTCTGAAGCCGCTCCAAATTGCTATCAACATTCCCCTTCGACTTCGGCGTTTGAGGGAGGGCCTTCTGCTCAGCGGGCTGCGCCGTGTTCGGATTACTCTTCTTACCCTTGATTGGTTGTGCGCCACTCGGATTGATGACGCAGGCGATCAGCAGAATCGAGCAAATCCACAACATTGCGGCGCGATTAGTGAACATATTTGCACCTTTCAGAAGAACCCAATTCCTACGATATTGTCTAACAATCAGACGCGATTCACAACAGAGCTTGCGCAATAAACGCGCGAGATTTCTTCCAGCTTGCCGAATTTTCCGCCGCCAATGGAATTGACGCGCGAAAAGCAGGTGTAGGCAATCAACACCGACGTGAAAAAGGAGCATCCCATGAAAAGTTTCGCGATCCGCATCGATATCACGCAGGAGAAACGTGCGATCACTATTGACCTGCTCAATCAGCAACTTGCCGACACGTTTGATTTGCACAGCCAGGTCAAGCAGGCCCACTGGAATGTGAAGGGGCCGGCCTTCATCGCCCTGCACGAGTTGTTCGACAAGTTCGCATTGGAGTTGGGGAACGCCATCGACGACTTGGCCGAGCGCGTTACCGCGCTGGGCGGCGTTGCCGAGGGGACGGCCCGGCAGGCGGCGCAGCGTTCACGTCTGCCTGAATACCCCGGCGATGCGCTTCGCGGTCTGGATCACGTCGCCGCCCTTGCCGACCGTTTCGCCGCGCTCGCAACCACCTCGCGCGCCGCCATCGACGCCGCGACTTCTCTGGGCGACGCGGCGACGGCGGACCTCTTCACGCAGATCGTCCGCGACCTCGATAAGAGCCTGTGGTTTCTGGAAGCCCATCTGCAAGCGCATTGACATCGTCATCGAAACAGGGAGAAAAACATGTACCGCTTTCGCTTTGTGCTCGGAGCCATCGTTGTCTGCATTTGTACCATGATCCCGGCGCAACCGGCGCGTGCCGACCTGCATAAACTGATGCAGGCGAAGCAGCACAAGATCCTCTTTCTCGGCGACTCCAACACGTTTTCGGGATTGTACATCACCTACGTCGAAGGCTATCTGCGCACGCGCTTTCCGGACGAACCGTGGGAATTGCTCAATCTGGGCCTGCCGAGCGAAACGCTGTCGGGCCTATCGGAGCCGGACCATCCCTATCCGCGCCCCGACGTGCACGAGCGCGTCGAGCGTGCCCTCGCGAAAATCAAGCCTGACGTCGTCTTCATTTGCTACGGGATGAACGACGGCATCTACTATCCATTCAGCGATGAACGTCTGGCGAAGTATAAGGACGGCACTGAAAAGCTGGTCGCCAAGATCGAGAAGGCCGGCGCCAAGGCGATCCTGATGACGCCGGCCCCGTTCGACCCGCTGCCAGTCAAGAACAACTTGTTGCCGGCCGGCGCCCCGAAATACAGCTACATGAAGCCTTACGAAAATTACGACGAGGTGCTACGCCGCTACTCGGATTACTTGCTCGAATGGCGTAAGAAGAGCTACATCGTCATTGATGCGCACGCCGCCGTACATCGCTTCTTGAAGGCGATGCGCATCACGGAGCCGATGTACAAGGTCTCCGACGACGGTATCCATCCGAACCCGACGGGGCATGCCGTGATCGCATTCGAGATCCTGCGCGAATTGAAGGCGCCTGCGGAGGTGGATCGCATCGAGATCCAGTTCGCCGCGGGTAAGGCCGTCAAGGGCAAAGGAGGCGCCTTTGAAGTGATGAAGGACTCGCTGCGGATGCGATTCTTCGGCAAGATGCCCATGCCGACCGATCCACGCTGGGACAAACGGTTGCAAACGGTCGTGCCATATGACGACGAATTCAATCGGTTCCCGCTGATCGTGACCGGAGCGCCCGCGGGAATGTACCAGGTCGTTGCGGAGGATAAGGTCGTCGGCACGGCAACGCACGTGGAGTTCGGCAAGGGAATCTCCATCGCTCGCTTCAAGAACCTGCGGCTATTCACTGACACCGACAAACTCGTCAAACGAATCGAGGATCGGCAAAAAAAGATCGGCCTGGCCTGGCTTACCGACATCGGCTACAAGCGTCCCGGCACGCCAATGGGAGGGCCGCTCGACAAGGCACGCGCGGAAGACGAGAAGGAGCGGCGCGCGTTGCAGGAATTCTTGCAAACGCGCTATCGGGGACTGTTTCAGGAGCTTCTCTTGCGGAAGGTCGATTGACGACGGTCACGTGACAATCATTCAGAGGCCCCACGCACCTCCGTCTCGGAACGCTCCGCTGTCGGAGGCGCCGCGGTGTTCGCGGCATCTAGGTTCGGCCTCGGCATGATGGCGTGCACGAGTTCGCGGATGCCGGCGGGGATGTTGGCCAGGCCGAAGCCCAGCATTGGGCAGTACATGAGGCCCCAGTAGCCACCGCCGCGCACCACTAAGAACGCCACGCTAAAGCAGCACACGGTCGCGCCCATGCGTCGGCCGGCGGGTGTTTTCCACGCCCATAACCCCAGCCAGGAAAAAGGAATGACCAGGGCGGAAACCCAAACCGGCAGCAACCACAAAAAAATGCACATCCTCGCCGTTTCCAGCACGAAGGGATAGCCGGGCATGCGCAGCCACTGTTCCAGGCGCGTCGATTCGACGAGCTCGGCGCGCGCTTTGACTTCCCAGGCGTGCCATTGCAAGGCGATAACGAATGCCGTCAGCGCCAGGCCCCAGAACACAACTTCACGCCAGCGTTTCTCTTTCCAGGCGAAAACTGCCGACACGAAGAGGTACGGCAACGCCAACTCCCGCAATGCCAATGCGCTCAAGCCGAGGCAGGCGCCCAGCACCCAGCGATCCGCCGCGTACGCCGTGATGGACGCAAGTAGGAGCAAGCCGACCCAGGGTTCGGTGGTCAGGTGAGCGTCGCCGTAAGAGCACCAGGCGAATGTCGCGCCCATGATCCAGGTCAATGCCAGCGCCTGCGCCCACCGGGAATGCTCGGACAGGAGTACCTGAATGGACGCCAGGGCAACCAGCAACGATAGACCGAAAAAAGTCCAGCGGATGCACTCGTCATTTGGCGCCAGAGCGAAGAGCCAGGCATAGGTCGGGAAGCGAAAGTTGAAGAGAGAACGACTCTGCGGTAGGGACTCCGCCGTCACGTCGTAGTAGTTGTCACCGTTGCGCACACGCGTGACAATGCCGCGGAAGTAGTCATCATCCGGCACGGCAATCTGCATGTATCGATTGTCGCCCAAACAGATGGACGCGTACACGCCATAGAGCACGAGGGCGACCAAGACGCAGACTTGCAGAATTGCCCAGCGGCGAGCCATTTTCACTCCTGTGTTGCATGCAACTGACTCGACTTAGGCTCCTGTCGGGCCGCCGAGCATGACGTTGCCCGCCGCCGTGCCTCGCTCGCGCGGCAACTCGAAGGCGCCGTCCGAACCGCGGCCGAGAAAATTATTGACGACCATCACCTGCGAACACTGCCCATCCACCGTCAACGCGGCGCGATAGGTCTTGTCGTCAACCGTGCCACGAATCGTGCTGTCAGCGATGCGCACCACCTGGCAGTTCTCCAGGGCGATGCCGCGTACACGCGCGCCCAAAATTTGCACGCCGACGATGTTCATGTTCTGGCAGCCGCGCATCTCGATGCTGCTCGTCACCGGATCGTTGGCGGCGCGGCTGTGCTGCAAGATCAGGCCGGTCATCGACACGTTGCGGCAATTGCGAATGACGATCTGGTCGGTCGAGTTGCCGCGGTATTCGGGGTTATGATCGATGGTGTTGGCGCCGATGACGAGATGCTCGCTGTTTTCGGCCCAGATGGCATGGCGATAGCCGCTGTAGATGCTGTTGCCGGTGATGACCACGGCCCGGCAGGCGTGCAGATCGAGGGCACGGGCCTGGCTGCCGATGAGGTTGCCGCTGATGGTGAAGAGACCGATGGCGTTGGGGTGATCCTTGGCGCCAAGGAAACGCACATTGGCGCCGCCGGGGCTTTCGCGTGCTTGCACGGTATTGCCGACGAGCGTGCCTTCGCGTACCGTGCCGTCACGGCAATCGAAGCAGACGTCGGCGCAGCCTTCGAGCTTGGCGTCGTAGTTGTACTCAATGTCGTTTGAGCAGATCTGGATGTTGCGAATCTCGGAAGCCACGATCTTCAAGCCGCCTTGCTTGCAGTAGCTGATGTGATTGCCGTGGATGTTGATCTGGTGCAAATTGACCGCATCGAGAAAAACACCGATACCGGAATTGTCGTAGATATGGCAATCGGAGATCAGCACATTGCGGTCGCGGTTGTTGAGGTGGATGCCGTGCCGGCACTTGCGAATGAGCAGTTGGTGCAGCGTCGGCTGCATGACGCCTTCAACGCGGATGCCGTCGGCCTGGGCGTGCTGGCCGACGATTTCGAGGCCCTGCACGATCGGCATGCGTTCGCGACGCCATTGCTCGTCCATGAAGTGCGTCGGCTCGGCGGTGCGGCGATGCGAGCCGATGAGGTTGAGCGCCGGCCCGGCGCCGTTCATCAGGATGCGCGCCGTCCCGATGGCGCCGTCGATCGAAAGCCGGCCGTGCATTTGCAGCGGGATCTGGATCGAGCGCGAGATGAGGTAGTCGCCGCGCGGAAAGTGAAGGTTGCCGTCGCCTTTTTGGATGGCGTGCTGGATGGCCTGGGCGTCATCGGTCTTACCGTCGCCGCGGGCGCCGAAGTCGCGAACGCTGGTCATGGTGAACTCCCCGCCGCTTGCAGCTTGGCCCTCGAATAGCGCCATGCGAGCGCTAAACGAAATCAATTGGGGTTATTTTACGCAACGGAAACCGATGTGGTTCGCGGCGCTGGTGACTTCGCCTTTGCCGCGCGTGCCGGCGACGTAGCGCGTGCAGTAGTTCTCGGCGCAGAGAAACGATCCGCCGCGCTGGACGCGTTTGTGAAGTTCTCGCTCGTTTGGATCGAAACTAAATTCGGGGCCTTGGGGATTGCGGACGGCCTTGAGCGGGTTGGCTTCGGCGATTTCCTCGTAGTATTCGTCGTGATACCAGTCGGCGCACCATTCCCAGACGTTGCCGGCCATGTCGTAAAGCCCGTATCCGTTGGGCTGAAACACGCCGACCGGAGCGATGCCTTCGAAGCCGTCCTCCCTGGTGTTTTCGCTGGGGAACTTCCCTTGCCAGGCATTGCACATCCACTTGCCGTTGTCCTTGAGCTCATCGCCCCAAGGATAGATTTTGCGATTGAGCCCGCCGCGCGCGGCGAATTCCCACTCCGCCTCGGTCGGCAGCCGTTTGCCGGCCCAACGGCAATACGCGACGGCGTCCGTGAAACAGACATGCACGACCGGATGGTTCTCGCGTCCCTTGATTGAACTGCCCGGTCCTTCGGGGTGCTTCCAGCTCGCGCCGTATTCTTCCTGCCACCAGCTATAGGGATCGCGCAGATCGATCTGTTCGAATGGCCCGGGTTTGCGAAACAAGATCGAGAACGGCTTCAAGCGTTCGGGCGCCGCGTCGCGAAATTGCGATGGCTTCGGCGTCCGTTCCGCCTCGGTCACGAAGCCTGTTTGCTCGACGAACTTCGCAAACTGGGTGTTGGTCACTTCGTGCTTGTCCATCCAGAACCCATCCACATATACGAGATGAATGCGTGCCGCGTCATCAATATCGTTCATGCCTTTGCCAGGGAACGTCTGCCAATCGACGCCCATGTAGAATTCACCGCCGCGGACCCACACCATGCCTTCCGGCGCCGCTCCGGGCGGAGTGGTGGGATTGAGCACCGGCTCACGGAATTCGAAGTCCTTGGGGAGCGACCATCGGTTCCGTTGGGGATGAAGCAGCCAATCACTACCAAACGTGACGCCCCAGATAACGGCAAGCGTACCGACGATGATGCCACTGATGGTCAGTACGCGGTACAACTTGCGCAGGGCGACTTGCCGCGGCGAAAGCGGGACTGTCGCCGGCGGGAGAGGTTTCGTGGATATGGCGGTCGATTTTTTCGCAGATTTCATGCAAGGCTACCTAGAAAACGGGGGGCGACAGAACACCTATTATTCCAGCAGATCGAGGCATCAGCAACAGAATCTTTTTAGTTTCTTGGCGCTGCCCAGTGCGCAAGACCGCAAGCGAATGTGTACGCGCTCAATGTTGACCAAGCCAGTCGATCACCTGCGTCTCGGCCCAGCGGATGCCGCCCATGCCGTCCGGGCCCAGAAAACCCATGTGTCCACCTTGCTCCACGATTTGCAAGCGGACGCACTCGGGCGGCCGCAACTCCTCGAAAGGCGCGACCGCCACGAACGGATCGTCCCGGGCCGCCAGGATAAATGTCGGCACACGAATTGACTCGACCCATGGCAACGACGACGCCCGGCGATAGTAGTCGAGCGCGCTGGCGAAGCCCCAGCGCGGCGCCGTGTACACTTCGTCGAAATCGCGCAGGAGCATGCGACGTGGGAAGACGACCTTCGGCACATCGGGAAAGTAGCGCTGATGCTCCGCCACCTGATGTGTCAAATGGCGAACGAAAAACGCATCATAAAACGGATAGCGCGCGATCAACTCCGAACAGCGCACCAGATCGATCGGCGGCGCGAGGACGGCGACGCCGCGCAGACGCAGGGGGAGTCGATCCGCGTATTCGCCCGCGTATTTCAGGGCGATGTTGCCTCCCAGCGAAAAGGCGACCACCGACAACTGCGCATCGGGAAATGCGTTGAGCAGATATTCGATGACGGCGTGCAGGTCGGCGGTACAGGCCGCGTTGTAAAAACGTCTTGCCAGGCGGATGCCCACGCCTGCGCCGCGCAGGTCCATGCGGACGACGCGCCAGCCCAGGCCACTCAGCCGTTGCGTCGTCCGTAGCATGTACGCCGAGCGATGTGACCCGCCCAGGCCGTGCACCAGGAGAGCGATTGGCGCATGGTTGTTCCTCGTCGCTCGGCGCGGCGGAGTCTCGTGCAGGGCGATGCGGTCGCCGTCGGGCAACGCCACGGCGCTCCGTTTGGAGCGCGACGGATGCGGGACGCCGGTTAGCAGATTGCCGAGGATCGTCTGCACGTGTGGATTGCCGAGCAAGGGCAGGGGATTGAACGGGTTCATCAAAGAATTTGCCGCTTGCGATTGAGCGCTGACGATGAAGCACCATCGGCCTGGCGCTGCCACGCGAACGCTAAACGGGGATCATCTTGGGCCGGGGTACGACGATGCCCGTGATCGCGCCGTGCCGTTCTTCGAGCTGTGCGAAGTTCATGCGCAGGAAGCCGTACAACGCCGGCTCGGGTCGGGCGGCCAAATAGGCGCGAGCGTACTCGACCATGCGTTCATCATAGTCGCGCTGGCTATGCGTGTGTATTGCGTAACGTCCTTCGTGCCGGCGCAGGTCGCCGTCGAAGGCAGGGCTCATGTGATACAACTCGTGAAACAGCGTCACGAGCTTCTGGTCGAATTCCTGATCGAGATAGCGCGGCAAACTGAACGTCATCAGGTAAAGGTACTCGTGTTCGCCCAGAAAATAACGTTGGATTTGAAACGGGACGCCGCGTCGCTGTCGGATCAATGCGCCGCCGGGGAAACGCAGCGGCGTGACGCGCGCCTGCAAGCCGCGCAGCGAGCTGGCCCGCGCTTGCGATGCCGTGACGAGGATGCGCGGCACTTGCAAATGCCGAAAATCGGGACAGCGGATGGCAATGTCCATCACGAGCGCCTGCACGTTGGCGCAAAAATCGAATGGCCGATCGTGCCCCTGCGTTTGGCCGCGCGAATCCCGCTCGAACCACAGCGGCGCGCGGCTACTCCCCGGAGCGCGGATCACGCGCACCGGCAAGGGGTCGTGCGGCTCTTGCCAGCGAAGGAGTAAAGGATGTCGGACCGGCGGCATTGGCCAACTCACGCGGCACATTGGTTTACCCCAATTTGGTATAGAAACCGTGCACGCCGGTCCATCCTTGACGATCTTCACGCCTTGGCAAAATTTCGCTCAATGTTTCGGCAAACTGTGCCGATGAGGTAAAGAGAGCCGATCGTGCCGAGGATGCGGGCCAACTCCGCATCGAAGCTCGCGAATAGCCAAGAAAGGCGAATAACATGAAGCACAAGAGCCGCCTCGTCTTGTTCGTTGCCCTCACGCTGTCGCTCCTAAGCGGCTGCCAAACCTGGGTGCGCGAGGCGGGCCTCACGCTTCCCTCGCCTCATTACTTGAAGCACTTCCCGCAATATTTCCCGCCGTCGCCGCCTTATCCGTTGCCCAAGGAATTGAACAGCCTGGAAGAAGCCGCCAAGGCGTACTACGACGAGCAAGGGAAGCAGTGACGCGCGAGGCCGTTTTTTTGCCAAGGCGAGCAGCAGAATTAATCGTAAAAATCCACGACGCGGAGCGTCGTGCCACAATGTGGTGCGACGCTCCGCGTCGCATTGGCTACGAGTATCTTTCCAACTGCCCGTAGCCTCGAGCCGCGCGTGGAAGGAAGCAGAGTTACCTGCTTGCTTGCCAGGGAGTCTTGGTGCGATTCGGGATGATACATTTTACCAGACGAGACTGCCGGAAGAGCGCAATCCACCGATTTTTCGCTTGCAATGCCTTCAAGAACTTCGTATTAATTCACTCCAACTTCATATATCTTCCAAAAACACACCTTAGTGAAGGGACGGACATGGCTGAACAGCAGAATGGCTCGAATAGGGTCACGGTAGCAATTTGTGGAATCTTGCTCGGCTACTTGGGCGTCCACCGTTTCATGCTCGGCGATACCACGGGCGGCATCATCAGGATCCTGACATGCGGCGGTTGCGGGTTGCTCGGCTGGGTCGAGGGCATCATCTACCTCATGAAAACCGATGAAGAGTTCTATCAGACCTATGTTGTCGAGAAGAAGGCATGGTTCTAGCCTGCGGCAGGCATGCCGATCAATGCCGCCTTGTCAGTAACCCCAGCGCGAGTGACCAGGGCGGCATTTTTTCGGAATTTTTCCATTGCCTGACCTTGCGAAGCCGTGATAACATAAAACCTAAGTTGGGTTCGCCCCCCAAATGTCCATGCAAATTTCTCGAAACCAGCAGTGAGGATGCGAGACGTTTGCGATAGGATGAAAGTTCAATGTCCCCAAGCAGACGGTCATGTCGTCCAAATTCAAGCCGAGGCGCTGCTAAAATGAGGAAATGAGCTGGGGTTGACTCACAGGATGGAGAAATCCTGCACCCAATCGGCCCGTCACCAAGAAACCTCCCGCATGTTGAGGTTGAATCATGAAAATCAGTTTGATGGTCATGTCAGTGGGCAACTCGGCTGGCAAGACGCTTCCTATCAACGTCGCTCAGTTCATTATCGGTCGTGATCCTCAGTGCAATCTCCGTCCCGGCAGCGCCATGATCAGCAAGCGCCATTGCGCGGTCCTCGTAAAGAATGGCCAAGTATTTCTGCGCGATTTCGACAGCACCAACGGAACCTTCGTGAACGATCAACAGGTCAAGGGCGAAGTGCCGCTTCACGACGGCGACGTTTTGAAGGTCGGACCGTTGAGTTTCAAAGTGGTGATCGAAGGCGTGCCGGCCCCGAAAAAATCGACGGCAACGACACCGCCGCCCGTGCAGAAAACCGCAGCCGGCACGGACGATGACGCCGCAGCCTCGCTTTTGTCGACCGAGGAAGATGCAGCGCCCGAGGGTACGGCTGCGATGGAGTCCGCCGATGACCATATTCCCGAAGGTTCGACAGTGATGGACATTCCCATGTTCAAACCCACGGAGGAACCGGCGCCGCCGAAGGAGGCCGACACCGTCAAGGTCGAGGAAAGAAAACCGAAGCTCCCCAAAAGCAAATCCAATGGCAGTGCCGCCCAAGACGCCGCCAAGGCGCTGATCGAAAGGATGCGCTCCGGCCAACGCGAGAATACCACACTCGAACAATAATGGGAAGGATTGCTCGGGAAGGTCTCCGATATACGTGGCGGCAAAACTCCTGGGTTGTCGATCTACGATGACAAGTTGACAAGATCGAAATCTCGCCGCCACGAACGCCGTCAATTCCCTTCGGACACTGCCAAGCATGGCATCCATTCCACATCTCCATTCTCTCGACCCCGTCCCCGTGCGCCGCCGACTGCTGACATGGTTTCGCAGGAACGCGCGTGCGTTGCCCTGGCGCGACACGCGCGATTCTTATGCGATCTGGATCAGCGAGGTGATGTTGCAGCAAACCCAGGTCGTGACCGTCAGTCCCTATTTCGAGCGTTTTCTCCAACGATTCCCGTCCTTGGCGCACTTGGCCCATGCCGATGAGCAAACGGTCTTGCGCCTTTGGGAAGGGCTGGGCTACTATCGCCGGGCACGCGATCTTTGGCGTTCGGCCCGGCAGCTGGTGCGCGACAATCACGCGACGATTCCTGACGATCCCGCTTACCTAGGCACACTGCCGGGCTTCGGCCGCTATACGACCAACGCGGTCCTATCGCAAGCCTACGACCGGTCGCTGCCGATCTTGGAAGCGAACAGCGCACGCGTATTGTGCCGGCTGTTCGCCCTCGCCGAGAATCCGAAGGAAGCCGCCACGCGCAACCAACTCTGGCGCTTGGCCGAGTCGCTCGTGCCGACGCGCTTGGCGGGGGCTTTCAATCAGGCGATGATGGAACTCGGCGCTCTTGTCTGCACGCCAACCGGGCCGAATTGCTCGGCATGCCCATTATCACGGCATTGTCTGGCTCACCTGCAAGACCGGCAGCATGAAATCCCGATGCGCGTGAAATCACCCAGGATCATTGCAATTGAGGAGGTCGCCGTCGTCGTCCGCAAACGCGGCAAGCTGTTGATCGTCCAGCGGCCCGACCAAGGCCGTTGGGCGAAGATGTGGGAGTTTCCGCATCATGCCCTGGAAGACGGAGAATCAACGAAGGCAGCCGGTCTTCGTCTATTGCAGGGTCTCGGCATCGAGGGGGACGTCGCCGATGAGTTCGCCGCTATTCGCCATAGCGTGACGCGATTTCGCATCACGATGACGTGTCTGGACGTCGCGCATCGCCGGGGCGTCGTGCGTGCCGGTCTCCATGCGAATGCCGCGTGGGTGCGCCCGGCAGATCTGCACGCCTACCCGCTCAGCGCACCCCAGCGTCGGCTGGCGAAACGCGTGCTGGCGGAAGGCTGGTAAACTTTACAATTCGAGCATCGGCGGCCCTCTTGGGGGGCGTCCCGATTTTGGCACAACAATATCTCCCATGTGTGAATAGTGGAAATGAGCCACGGATCAAACACAGATGAAACACGGACAGGAAAAATGCAGAGCAGAATGCCGCCCCCTATCCTTCCCGTCTTGTCCGTGTTTCATCTGTGTTTGATCCGTGGCTCATTCCGCATTCAAACCCCCGCTAAAATTGAGAGGCCCCCCCTAATCTTGGCGCTGACAGATCGCCGCCGCCTCGCTATTCTCCCGCCGGAATCGGTCTGATTGGAGACGATGTGATGCCAAAGACGGCCATACTCGCGCCGGTGTTGTTGAGCGTTCTACTCTTCACGTCGGGCTGCGCGCAATGGAAATGGCTCCAGCTCCCTGACCGGCCGTTCGCGCGCATCTCGGGGCCGCGCATCGGCAAACCGGCGCCTGAACTCGACGGCGAGGATTTCGACGGTAAACGCGTCAAGCTGAGCGATCAGCGCGGCAAGGTCGTCGTGGTCGTCTTCTGGTCCACGAACTGTCCGCCCTGTCGCAAGATGATTCCGCACGAGCGCGAGATGGTCGAACGCCTGCGTGACAAGCCCTTCACGCTCATCAGCGTCAACAACGATCAGGATCACGACGCGGCCAGGACGATGATTGCCGCGGAACGCATGACGTGGACCAACGTAAAGACGGCCGGCGCCAGCGACCCCATCAATCGGCGCTGGCGTGTCGAGGCCTGGCCTTCCATCTACGTGATCGACCAGAAGGGCGTCCTGCGCAGCACCCACCTCCGCGGCGCCGACCTCGAGCGCACCGTCGAGGCCCTGCTCGCCGAATCTTGAGCCGCTGGCAGACTTCGCAATCATTCACGACGCGGAGCGTCGTACCACAATGTGGCACGGAGCTCCGCGCCGTAATTGGTGCGGGCAGGCTACAGCACGCACACGCGCCGCCCGTCGATCTTTAGCCGACCTTCCGCAAACAATCGAATCGCCTCCGGGTACGCCCGACATTCCTCCGCGAACACGCGCGCCGCCAGCGTCTTGGGCGTGTCGTCCTCCTGGACCTGCACCGGTCGCTGCAAGATGATCGGCCCGTGATCGTATTGATTGTCCGCGAAGTGAACGGTGCAGCCCGTCACCTTCACGCCCGCTTCCAGCACCGCTTCATGAACATGATGCCCATAGAAGCCCTTGCCGCAGAACGCCGGGATCAAAGCCGGATGGATATTCATCACACGGCCAAGAAAGTCGTCAGGCACTTGCACGAGTGTCAGAAATCCGCCGAGGACGACAAGATCGACCTTCGCCGCGCGGCACTTCTCGAAAATACGTCGGCTGAACTCTTCAAGCGAACCTGCGTCTTTCCGGGAAATCACATGGGCGGGCACGTTTATCTTCTTGGCCCGTTCGAGCCCGAACGCGTCCGGCTTGTTGGCAACGACGAGCACGATCTGGACCGGCAGCTTCCCCGCGACGCTGAGGTCGTGCAGATTCTGCAGTGTCATGCCGTTGCCTGAGAGCAGGACCGCGATTCTCAAGTGTCGCCTCCCTATGGCAGACGGCCTCGCTTACCTCTCTTCACACTCAAATCGGCAAGCGCGGCCGCTCTCTCTACGAAAAGATTCGCTCACTGTTCTCACGCAATAATAGCCGAGCCAGGGCAATCGCTTGCGTTTCGGAATAGACGCCGGGGCGCACGAAATCGTCGGCGAGGATTTGCGCGAGGATGCGGCGATACATGTTGTACTTCGGCAGGATGAACTCCAGCTTGTACGCATCGCTATAGTAGCCGAGCTGCTTCGTCTTCGGCACCGCCTGCAAACGGGCGCGAGCGTCATGCGTAATGTAGGCGGGGATGTTCGAGTACCACCAGTGCCCGCTGGTCACGACGTTCGGGAAGATCCAGCTGTAACTGACCAGCTCCTGATTCTGCGAACTCGTCAGCACCGAGATCGGAAACGTCACCTCCGGAAAAGCGTTGAACAACTCCGCGTACTGAATGAGCGACGTCCGTTGGTCGAAGAGGTCCTGCCCTTGAAAAACGCCTGTACGATAGACACGCCGATTGACGCCGATCATCAGATCAAACGGCAAGCTAAACTCCCGGCAATGCTCGGCAAGCATCCAGAAGACGCCGTTGGCGCAGGTACGGCGCTGGTTGGCGTCATCGTTGCCCCCGATCAGTTCGCCCAGGGCAACCGTCAGATCGAGGTTGGAGACCGGCGCAGGCGAAAAATCGGGAGGCAGCGAAATGGCGCACGCTTTGGCGCCATGCTGCGTGAAGTGCTGGAAAAGATGCCCGATCGCATCTTGCAGTTGCTCGGCGTTCCCCGCGTCGATACCGGTCGCCCGCGCCAGGCGTTCCCTTATTGGCGGCTTGTCGAGATGGAAAACGAGATCGTCCGTCCGCAAACACGGGACGTAGCGATTGGTGTCAAAGCCTTCCAGCGGATCGTCGAAATCATTGGTCAAAAATACCTTCTCGACATGCGATCTCTGGAGCACCTGATCTTCCCAGTCCGACTGCCCCATCAGACGCTCGGCCGCATCACACAGGGTATCGCAATCGGCAGCGGTGACACGTTCGCCTTTGAAGCCAAGGAAGGTCTGCGCAATTTCAAGAAACCAACTATATTGTGCCGTATTGTCGATGCTGTCCAAATGTCCCAAGATCGCACGCACCCGTTCGCGCGGCGGTACGTCAGCGGCCAAAGGCGCCTGGCTCATGCCTGCGGAATGCGCGAGCTCCGTGTAATAGTGATAGCCGAGAATGTCGTCGAGCGACTTCGCCGCGGCCGCGTGTGGGTTTATGTGCGAATGCGGGTCGATAAGCGGGATTCGGCAAATCTCCGTATAGAGGTCACGCGTCAAACGGTCGGTCAACATTGGCCACTCCTGACTTGAGTCCGAATGCACGATTCTGATGCCATTCTTACAATTTCAATTGTAAAAACCAACCCACCGGAAAAGTTTTCCCAGGCGTCCAACGCCAACGTCGGCGCGGTCATGAATTATTGCGCTAGGCATAAGTCCATATTCACCAGGGAATAGAAGCCATTTGCCTGAGTCGCCACAAATATTTTGGCGAATTGGCATGCCGCTTGCTTTCCTATTTCAACGGCAAGACAAAGCGATGAACACCCCCGGAACAGAGGGCCTTCCCCCAAGGCCAACGTTCGTCGCAGTGAGTTGCCAGGTTCCGCGACCCAAGGCCCAACCCCCGTGGGCCTTGGGTTTTCCCTCCCCTTTCGGAAACAGACCCTTCACCATCCCGTCAAGCGCCACTCCCCCAAACCCGTTCACCGCATCCCTCCCTGCCCCTGGGGAGGGATGCTCTTTTTATTCGATTGCAGATTGCAGAGTGCCGAGTGCAGAAGTAATCTACCTTCATTCTTCTTTCCGAACTCTGCGATGGAGCCTTCATGTCTTTCGACGTCATCACCTTTGGCGAAGCGATGATTCGCCTCAGCCCGCCAAATTTCTTGCGCCTGGAACAAACGCAAAGCCTCGATCTCAAGGTCGGCGGCGCGGAACTCAACACCGCGGTCGGCCTGGCGCGCCTGGGACGCACGTCCGCATGGGTGTCGCGGTTGACCAACAATCCGCTCGGCCGATTGATCGCCAATCGTGCACGCGAAGCTGGCGTCTCGACCGAGCATGTTGTCTGGACGAATGACGATCGCGTCGGCCTCTACTTCCTCGAATTCGGCGCCGCCCCGCGTGCCTCGAGCGTGCTCTACGATCGCAAGAACGCTGCCATCGCCAGCCTCATGCCCGGCGTCGTGCCGTGGGCGAAGGTGTTTGCCGGCGCGAAGTGGTTTCACGTCACCGGCATCACGCCGGGCCTGAGTGCGTCGGCCGCCGAAGTCACGAAGGAAGCTCTCGTCGCCGCCAAGGCCGCCGGGCTGCAAACGAGCATCGATCTCAATTATCGCGTCAAGCTCTGGACACCGGCAGAAGCGGGCAAGTGCATGAGCGAACTCATGGCGCACACCGACGTGCTGATCACGACCGAGGAAGACATCGAACGCGTCTTCGGCATCAAGGGCAAGAGCTACGAGGAAGCCGCGGAGCTGACGGCAAAACGCTTCAAGCTGAATACCATCGCGATCACGGTGCGCGACAATCCGCTTGTCTGGAAGAATTCATGGACCGGCATCTGCTATCGCAACGGCGAGATTCTACGCACGAAGTCCTACGAGGTGGAGATCGTCGATCGTCTCGGTGCCGGCGATTCTTTCGCGGCGGGCTTGATTCACGGCCTGCTTGAAAATGACTTGCAAAAAGCGCTCGACTGCGGGGTCGCCGCCAGCGCGCTCAAACACACGATCCCCGGCGATTTTGCCTGGATCACGCGTGACGAGGTCGAGGCCATGCTAAAGGGTTCGGGACTGCGGATCAGTCGATAGTCCGTTTTCGTTTAGCGCTCGCAGTGAAGCGGCAACGGCTTGACGCTTCACTGCGAGCGCTAAACGAAGAAAATGCAAAGGACGATTCTATGAGCACCACTCCCACCGCGCCCCCGACGCGCATCCTCTCCGTGGACGCCTTCCGCGGCTTCGTCATGCTGCTCATGATGGACAGCGCCCTGCGCATCGCCGACATGGCCAAGCAATTTCCCGGCGACTTCATCTGGGAGCAACTGGACTTCCATACCGATCACGTCAAGTGGACCGGCTGCTCCCTGCATGATCTCATCCAGCCGGCGTTTTCGTTCCTCGTCGGCGTATCGCTGCCGTTTTCGATCACCAATCGCGAAGAGCGCGGCCAGGGCTTCGGCTGGATGCTCTTTCACGCCGTCTGGCGGGCGGCCCTCTTGATGTTCCTCGGCATCTTCCTGCGCTCCAATTACGCGCCGCTGACTAACTGGACCTTCATGGACACGCTGACGCAGATCGGCATGGGCTATGTCTTCCTCTTCCTGCTCGCCTATTCCCGTCGGCAGATCGTGCTGTGGATCGCGTTCGTGGTCATCGTCGTCGGGTATTGGACGGCGTTCGCGCTGCATCCTTTGCCACCCGACGATTTCGATTACGCCGCCGTCAACGTCAAGGCGAACGAACCGGGCCGCTTCGACGGCTTCATGGCGCACTGGAATAAGAACGCGAATCTGGCCGCCGACTTCGATCTCTGGTTCTTGAACCAATTTCCGCGCGGCAAACTGGCCAAAGGCCAACTAGTCGCGAATCCCTTTACACACGAGCGCTCCGGCTACACAACGCTCAACTTCATTCCGACCCTCGCCACCATGCTCCTGGGCGTCATCGCCGGCATGTGGTTGCGCAAAGACTGGCCGCACATCGTGAAGATCGCCGCGTTCCTGAGCCTGGGCGCCGCCGGGTTGGGCCTCGGACTCGCCGCCGAGCACTTCGAGGTGTGCCCGATCGTCAAAATTATCTGGACGCCCGCCTGGGTGCTGTATTCGGGCGGCTGGACGTTCCTCATGCTCGCGGCATTCTACGCCCTCATCGACCTGACCGGCTTCTGGCACTGGTCTTATCCGCTGCTCGTCATCGGCGCCAATTCCATCGTCGCCTACTGCGGCTACCAACTCATCCGCGGCTTCATACTCAGCAGCTACAAAACGCACCTCGGCGCAGACGTCTTCAAGCTCCTCGACGGCTACGGCGACATCACCTGGGAGCCGCTGGTCGCAGGCGTCGTTGTGCTTTTGACGCTGTGGCTCATGTTGTACTGGATGTACCGCAACAAGATCTTCGTGCGGATTTGATTCGGCATGGACAACGAAAAAGCCGCTCACAACCTCGCGTTGCAAGCGGCTTTTCTTCTCGAACCCGCCATGAATGGCGGGCCATATCAGGTCAGATTCGCCAACCGCCCCGTGCTGTCGCCCAGCGCCTCGACGCGCGTGCCCATGCGGTCGAGCATCGATAGCCAGAGGTTGTTCAGCGGCGTGTTGTTGCGGTAGCGTATGTGGCGGCCAGCGCGGACGGTTCCCGAGCCCTTGCCCACGAGCAGAACCGGCAAGTCATCGTGGTTGTGGCGGTTGCCGTCGGAGTTGCCTGAGCCGTAGGCGATCATGCAATTGTCGAGCAGGGTGCCGTCACCTTCGCGGATGTCCTTCATGCGGCTGAGCATGTACGCGAACTGCGTGACGTGGAAGCGGTTAATCGTGGCGATCTTTTGCATCTTGGCGCGGTCGTTGCCGTGGTGCGAGAGATCGTGATGGCCTTCGCGGACATCGATGAACGGGTAGGGGCGATTGCTTCCCTCGTTGGCGAAGACGAACGTGCTGACGCGCGTGATGTCGGCCTGGAACGCGAGCACCAGCAGATCGCACAAGAGGCGAATGTGCTCTTGATGGTTGCTCGGAATGCCGGCGGGCTGCGTCATGGTCGGCCGCGGCGGTTCGGGCATGCGGGCGGCGCGTTCGATGCGTTGCTCGATGTCGCGGATCGAGCTGAGGTATTCGTCGAGCCGGCGCTGATCGTTCGCGCCCAGGTTCGGCTGCAAGCTGGCGGCGTCTTCGCGCACGAAATCGAGAATGCTGCGGCGATTGCGTTCGCGGCGGGCCCGGTCGGCGTCGTTGCCGGTCGCGAACAGGCGCTCGAAGATCAAGCGCGGATTGTTCAGCTTCGGCACCGGCGCGGTCGCGGAACGCCAGGAGATCGTGGAAGAGTAGGCACAGCTATAGCCGGAATCGCAGTTGCCCGCCAGCGCGCTGGGATCGCAGCCGATTTCGAGCGAACCGAGGCGCGTCTGATCGCCGATGCGGGCGGCCGCGACTTGATCGACCGAGATGCCGGCGCGAATGTCGGTGCCGTCGGTCTTGCGCGGCTGGGCGCCGGTGAGGAAGGCGGCCATGGCGCGAGCATGATCGCCGGGGCCGTCGCCGTTCGGGCGAGCCTTGTCGGCGGTCAGGCCGGTCAGCACGTTGACGTATTCGCGAACCTCAGAGAGCGGCTCCAGAATGCGCGGCAGCGTGAAGGTGGTCCCTTCGGCGCTCGGCGTCCAGTCGGCCATGTTCTTGCCGTTGGGAGCGTAGAGAAACGCCATGCGCACCGGCACGCGATTGCCGCCCGGCTGCTGGCTCGCCCACGCGGTGAATGGGCCCATCGCTTCCAGCCACGGAAGGGCTATGGAGGCTCCGAGGCCTTTGAGAACGGTACGGCGAGAAAGCAGGCTAGTCATTCTTTTGGTCCTTTCCTCGGCGCATGCGGAAGGGGTCACTGTTGGTTATTTCGACTACCAGGGTGGAGAAACGGAAGTCATTCTTGGCGAGAGCCGTCCCGATCTTATCGACGGACGACTTGTCGTAATATTCGAGGCCTCTACCTATTGCATAAGTTAACATCTTTTCCGTCAAGGCACGAGTGAAAAGATCCTTTTTGCTAACGAGAATCTGTTTCAGCTCCTTCGGCCCTTTGAATGTTTGTCCACCAGGCAGGGTTCCCGACGCATCGATGACGGCGTCGCCTTCCTTCGTGCGGAACTTGCCGACGGCGTTGTAGTTTTCGAACGCGAAACCCATCGGGTCGAGCTTGGCGTGGCAATTGGCGCAGCTCGGATTCTTGCGGTGCTGCTCGAAACGTTCGCGCAACGTGCCCTTCAACTCGCCCTTCTCTTCAAGTTCCGGCACGTTCGGCGGCGGCGGTGGCGGCGGGGTACCGAGGATCTGTTCGAGCACCCATTTGCCGCGTTTGACGGGGTTCGTGCGCGTCGGATTCGACGTAAGCGTGAGGATGCTGGCGTGCGTGAGAATGCCGCCGCGTTCGTCATCGGCGAAGGTGACACGCTGGAATTCGTTGCTCGGCTTGCCAAACTTCTTCACCAGCGGCGTCCCCGGCTTCGTGATCGGCTTCTGATAAAGGCGATTGCCGTTGGTGTCGGCGATGCCGTAGTGGCGGGCGAGCCGTTCGTTCATGAATGTGAAGTTGCTATCGATGAGTTCGACAACGCTGCGGTTCTCGCGCATGATCGCTTCGAAGAATAGCTCCGTCTCGCGGATCATCGAATTTCGCAGCTGATCGTCGAATTCGGGGAACAGCGTCGAGTCGGGTGCATGTCCCTTGAGCAGACGCAGTTGCAGCCATTGGGCCGCGAAATTTTCGACGAGCGCGAACGCCTTCGGATCGGCGAGCATGCGTTTGACTTGCGCGTCGATGTTGGCATGCAGTTGCTTCTTCTCCGCAAGTGCGAACAGTTCGTCGTCCGGCATCGTGCTCCACAGGAAGTATGACAGCCGCGACGCCAGTTGATAGTCGTCAATGGGATGCGCGTCCTTGCTGTCGGGGCGATGATCGAGTTCGACGCGGAAGAGAAACTTCGGCGAGCAGAGCACGGCCTGGATCGCGAACTGAATGCCGGCCTCCCACTTCTCGCCATTCTTCTGTGCTAGATCGACAAACTTGAGCAGGCGATCGACCTCATCTTTCGTCACGGAACGGCGATACGCCTTTGAGGCGAAGCGAGTCAGGATTTCGCGGGCGGCGTCATGCTTGTCGAGGCCCGGCTGGTGTGTCAAAATCTTTTGATGCGAAGGCGGCCGCGTGTCGAGTGGGCCTTCGAGTTGAAACATGCTCAACATGAAGGTGCGATCGCTTTTGCCGTCTGCGTTCTTGCCCTCGTTGAGCAAGACGGCCGCCATGCGCTGCGGGCCTTTCTTGAGCGGGAGGACCACCTCGTAGGCTTGCGCGTCCTTCGGGTTCTTGGACTTCACCTCGAATGCCTGTATCTCCTTGCCGTTGATCGTGAGGGCGATCTTGATCGGTTCCTTGCCGGCGTTCTGGCCGTAGCCGCGAATGCGAGCGCGGAATTCGCCCTCCTGCGTGAGGTTGTAGAGCGTGTGCAGCGGCACCTTTGTTTGCGTGATGGCACGGGCGTTGCCGACCTTGTCGGGATTGGGCACGGACGGCTCGGTGAAGCGAGCAGATACGGTGCGCGTGGGCGGCTTGGGAGGATCGCCGACGAGGATCGCCTGCTGCGTGATCGTCTCGGCCGCTGCTAGATAGCGCTCCATGTGCACGGGCGAGATCGTCAACACGTCGCCGATGTTGTCGAAGCCGTGGCCCACGTCGTCGGCGGGAAAATCGTCCGCCGGCTTGAAATCGACGCCGACGAGATCGCGTATCGTGTTGTTGTACTCCGCGCGATTGAGCCGACGCATGGTCACGCGACCCGGATCGCGCGGGCCTTTCGAGTCGGCGAGCGTGAAAATGTCAGCGATCGCTTTGAGGAATGCTTCGCTGTCCTCGAGCTTGGGGCGCGGCTGCTTGTCGGGAGGCATCTCGCCGCCGTGCACCATGCGGATGACCTCGATCCAGCGTTTGCGATCTTTCAGGATCGATTTCTCGTCGGTATAGATGTGCAAGGCCAGAGCGGCGTTCTTCGTCTTCGGGCCGTGGCACTGCACGCAATGCTTGGTGACGTAGGGCACGATCACCTTCGCGACGGCGTCGTCCAAATTGACGACGGGTTCCTTCTTGCCGGCCTGCGCGACGGCTTCGTCATGGGGCCTTTGGACGAAATAGACGATGAGCGCGAGGAAGCATCCGAGAACGGTGACCGAGTATCGCATGGTTGAGAAATCCAAATTGGTGGGAGGGACCAATGTATTGTATCGAGCCATCTGGCCGGGTTCAATTCCGCCCTTGGTCGTTTAGCATTCGCGCCGCGTCGCGCGAACGCTAAACGAATACACGAGTATAATCATCCTCACGGAGGTTACCGTGCTCCCAACCTGGATCGACACGCACGCTCATCTCGACGACGAGCGCTTTCACGCCGACTTGCCTGCTGTGCTGCAACGCGCGGCGGAGGCCGGGCTTGAACGTATCGTCGCCGTTGCCGTTACCGCGCTCGATAGTGTGCGCTATGTGCAGCTCGCGGCGACTCATCCGATCCTGCGGGCCACCGTCGGCATTCAGCCCAACCATGTCGCCGAAGCGTCGCCGACCGCCTGGGATGAAGTCGTTGCTCTCTCACAACGTCAGGAAGTTGTCGCGCTCGGCGAAACGGGACTCGATCGCCACTGGAAGCACACGCCGTTTCCGCAACAGGAAGATTACTTCGCCCGGCATCTGGAGCTAGCACGCACGCTCGATCGCGCCGTCGTCATTCACTGCCGCGAAGCAGAGGCCGATACGGTGCGGATGCTGCGTGCCGATTTCGACAAGCACGGGCCAGTTCGCGCGGTGATGCACTCGTTCACGGGCGATCTAGCGACGGCCGAGGCGTGTGTGCGAATGGGATTGCACATTTCCTTTGCGGGCATGTTGACGTACAAAAATGCTCAGGCACTGCGCGACGTTGCCGCGAAAATGCCGTTCGAGCGCGTGCTGGTCGAGACCGATTGTCCGTATCTGGCGCCCGTGCCGTATCGCGGACAACGCAACGAGCCGGCCCACGTCGTCCACACGGCGGCGGTGTTGGCGCAAACTTTAGGTGTGTCGATTGACGTGATCGCGGAGCATACGACGCGCAACGCAAGGCGGTTATTTGGCAGCTGATTTTGTCGTTTAGCGCTCGCGTGGCGCCATGCGAACGCTAAACAAATACAGGAGTTTTCCCCATGTCCTTTCCCGTCCTCCTCGAAACGCTCGACTTCAATCGCCAGAAAACGCTCGCCTTCCTGGACGGCCTCGCGAAGCTCGGCGACGCGCAGAAAGTCCTCGGCTGGCGTCCCGGCCCCGGCCGAGCGCACATCGCCTGGCAGATCATGCACATCGCCGCGACCGACGATCGCCACGTACACGTGCGCATGGGGCCTCCTGGCGGGCAACCGAAAGAGGTGGAACTGGTTCGCCGCTTCGCCGGCGGCAGCACGCCCGACGATGACATTCCGAACTTGGACGCCGTCAATCGCTATCTGGCTGACGCACGAGCGACTCTGCTTGAAATGGTGAAGAAGCTAGACGACAGCGCCCTGAAGACGAAGCCGAACGAGCAGGCGCCCTGGACCTACGGCGAATGGCTGCGCGTCCTTGCGTGGCATGAAGCGCACCATCAAGGCCAGGCGCATCTGACGTTGAACTTGTACAAGGCTGCAAATGGGATCAAGTGACCAGTCACCGTTTAGCGTTCGCGCAACGCCGCGCGAACGCTATCGCACGACCCACTTGCCCGCCTGTTTGCACGCAGCGTCCACGATCATTTCCTCGATGCGTGGCCCCCACGCAGTCGGTAGGCCATAGTAGATCATCGACGTATCGCCTTCGTAGCCGCCTTCCTTCAGGACGCGCAGGGACGGGATGTAGGCCATCACGTCGTTGGCATACCCGGTGACCCAGACTTTGCCGAGTTCCTTTTTGAGACGTAGCGAGTAATCGACGACGACCTCGCCGCCAAGGGCAATCCACGTCAGGTCGTCGCCGAGCCGCCAGGTTTGCACGGGGTAAGGATAGGTCGCCTTGAGCGAGCCGGTCTTTTCATACTGGGCCAACAACATCTTGGCGCGCGAGACGATGTACGTGTTTTTGCTCATCGTGTCCATGACAAGCTTTTCTCGCGTCGGCAATTCGCCGAAAGGAACATTGATGCGCGTATAAGTTGTTTTCGCTATAGGCGCCAGCGGTGTCATCGGCGCCTTGACGACTTGATCGACCGCCTCCGCGAGTTGCACGCCATACTTCTCGGCCAATTCGACCGTGCGGCGGGGCAAGGGATTCTGATCGGCCCCACAGCCCGCGTGAAAGAGGGCGACGGCGCCGGGATAGCGTTTCTCCAGCTCGAGTTGCGCGAAGCCGGGGTAATCGCCGCACCAATGATAGAAGCTCAACACCGTCGCATGGCACGCGTAACCGAAGACGATAGAGCGCACTTTGCCGCCGGGGTCTCGAATGCACAGTACAGGGACTTCGTGATCGACAGGCCCCTTGAGCTGCCCCAGTTCACGCAGCTTCGGGACATTGCCTTCCTGGTTCGTACGGCGATTGGTGGCGAAGCCCGTGTGGCCGTTGTTCCAGGAAATCCTCGCCGGTTTGAGGTCCTTGATGGCCGCGCCGACGACATCAACGAGCTTGCCGTGCAGGTCCTTCGTGTAGCTCTTGACCAGTTCATGCTGCTTGTCGTCGAAACTGTACATCGCGATCAGGTTCTTGCCGACGACCGGACCGCAGTGCGTGTGCGAAACCGAGAGCATGATCTGATCGCGTTGCAGGCCGTGCCGTTTCTTGAGATCGGCGCAAACGTCGTCCGCAAGCCCGGCGTCGATGCCGACGAGATCCATCGTCACGAGCACGCAGCGTTTGCCGGCGGCGTCTTCGAGAACGAGCGCCTTGGCCCACAACTCGTGCAGAGTTCCTTCCGCGGGCTTGTTGCGGGCGCCGTAGCCGGACATCCACATGAGATGCTTCGGCGTGATGACGGTCTTGGCGACGCCGGCTTGCCAGGTCTTGGGTTCCTGGGCGTCGACCGTCGCGGCGAATGCGAGCATGAAGGCCAGGGCGATGAACATGCGATGAAACATTATCCTCTCCTCGTTTAGCGCTCGCGCGACGCCGCCCAAGCGCTATACAGATCCAATCGACCAATCACCGTGCCGACAACAAAAACGCGATCAAGTCCGCCATCTCCTGGTGGTTGATCGTCTTCTCCAAGCCCTCCGGCATGAACGACATGCCCGTCGAACGCAGTTCCTCGATGTTGACGCGCAGGATCGTCTCGCTCGTGCCGTCCGGACGGCGCACCGTGATGCTCGTCGCGGTCTCGGCCGTGATCATGCCGGTGAGCGTACGGCCCGCGTCGGTCTGCACGTAGTAAGTGATGAACTTCGGCAACACCTCGCGATTCGGATCGAGAACGTTGAGCAAAATGAAGTCGGCTCCCCGATCTTTGATCGCCCCCAGTTCGGCGCCGATTTGCTCGCCGACGCCATCGATGCGATGGCAGGCGGCGCAGTTCTTCTTGAAGATCTCCTTGCCGTTCGCGAGGTCCCCCTTGAGGTCGAGTGATTTCTGATACGCAGCGACCACGTCCTTGCGAGCCGAGAGCTTCGTCCCCTTGAAGAGCTTCTCGGCCCGACCGCGGATCTTGGCGTCGGCGAAGACTTGCAAGAGCTGGATGCGGGCGGGATCGATCTCGCCGGTTTTGATCGTGCCTTTTTCGACGGCGTCAAGAAACGCATGGATCGACGCGGGCCGAGCGAACAACGTCTCCGCCGCTGTCGCGCGCACCTGAGGACTCAGGCTCGGCCAGGCGTCGATGACGAGGCGCATCGCGCCTTCTTGCTCGAAGCGCACCATCGTTTCGAGGGCGGCGCGCTGCACGGCTTCCGGCTGGCGGAACTTGAGAAACTCGGTGAAGTTCGGCTTCACCTTGTCGAACTCCGCGAGGCCCAACGTGCGCACGGCTGAAATGCGCTCGGCGACTGGTTGCTTCTCGTCGCTCGATGTCTTGATCGCATCGGCGACCAGCTCCTTGAAGATCGCGCCCGATTTGCCGTTCTGGATGCGATCGCGGGATTTCGCCGGCAGCTTGGACATAAGGCTCGCCAAGAATTCGCGATTCATTTTGAGATCGCTCGGCAAGCCTCGATCGATCACCTTGAGAAATTCGGCGAGTTCGTCTGCTTGATTGGCGGCCCCGATCTGCACGGCCAGCGCGTGCAGCAGGACCTTGCCCTCCGGACTTTCACGAATCGGCGCAGAGTGGAGTCTGCTGAAGAGCGAGCCGCGCAACCCGTGCGCAGAAGTGAGGATGGCGAGCCGCATCCACGGATCATGGGCTTCGTTCAGAGCGAGCGTTCCAAGCTCCCTGGCAACCCAGGAGCTTCTCGGGCGTGCGCCCAGCGAGAAGGCGAGCTGATACTTGACGTGCGGATCCTTCTCCTTCTCAACGAAATGGGTGAGAAAGAACTGCTGGTTGCTCTCATCGAGGGTGTGTTCCGAAAGCCTCAGTGCGTGCTCGCGCAAGCGGGGTTCGTTCACCCACAGGAGCGACGTGAAAAGGTGCGAGTCGCGAAGCGCACCCATGCCTTGAAGGGCATAGAGAGCATGCAAGCGGTCCAGTGGCGCCTGCGATTCCTTCGCCATGATGTGCAGCAGCGGCGCCGCAGCCGGATCCTGCCGTTGATAGAGTAGCCGCGCAGCCGTGTCGCGATGCCAGCCATTGGGATGCTTCAACAACTTCACGAGTTCCGCCGTCGTCGCCTTGCTCAATCGCGGCTGTTGGCGACGTTTGAAGCCGTCCGGCACAACGCGATAGATGCGTCCGTGGTTGACGCCTGATTCGATGTGCAGATGTTTGAGGATGAGCGGCGGAATCGATTCGATCGTCTCGACGATTTCACGATAGTGGTCGATGACGTAGAGCGTGCCGTCCGGTGCGTTGGCGAACTGGGCGGGGCGGAACCAGTTGTCGGTCGAGGCGAGAAACTCGATGTCCTTCTCGAAGCGGCTCGCCTTCAGCGCAAGGCCGTTCGATTCGAGCTTGGCGTGGTAGACGAGATTGTTCGACACTTCGCCGACGAACAACGTCCCGCGATGCTCCGCCGGAAAGGCGTCGCCGCGATAGACGGTAACGCCGGTCGTGCCGGTGAAGTGGCCGGAGACTTCGCCAGTCTCGATGGGGCCGGGCACGATTTTCTGCAAGCGCAGGCGAGTACGGACCGTGCGCCACGGCTCGTTCGGGCTGACGCGTTTAAGGTACTTCGCCTGGTTCGTCCCGTGGATGTTGAGCATCGGCGGCGGCGCTTGCACATAGGGATTTTTCAGCAGATAACGGCCATCGTACATCAACACGTGCGCGGGATTCGAGTTATCGCAGGTGAACTTGCGGCCCCAGTCGTCCATCGACATGCCGTGCTGAGAACTGCCGGCGACCAGCTCGAACTTGAGCGTGCGCGGATCGAACAGGAAACCGTGCCCCTTGACGTTGAAGACTTGAGCGTCCTTGGCCTCGGCCGATTTTACGCTGCCGCCTGCCGCGCTCGTCGAGACATGAAAGCGATTGTCCAATCCCCAGCGAAATGAGTTGAGCATCGCCTCGCCGGCCTTGTCGCGGCCGAAGCCGGTGTAGATGATCTTCTTGACGTCGGCCTTGCCCGTGGCCTTGGTGTCCTTGAGATACCAGATGTGCGGCACCGCGCCGACGAAGACGCCGCCGTCCCAGCATGCCAGCGCGACCGGCGAGTCGAGTTCCGCGAGTGTTGACACTTTGTCGTAGACGCCGTCGTTGTCGGTGTCTTCAAGCACCTTGATGGCGCCGCGTTCCTTGAACTTCGGATTGCCGTGCTGGTTGTACTCCGGAAACTCCGCGACGTACATGCGGCCGTCTTCATCGAAATCGACAGCGACCGGCGAGCGTATCATCGGCTCCGAGGCGACGAGTTCGAGCTTGAAGCCCGGCGCGAGCTTGAACGTCTTGAGCGTGTCCTTGGGCGCCGTCGCCGGAATGCGCGGCAACTCGGCGGCGTAGTCCTTGTCGAGAGCGTCTTTCTTGTCCTTGCCTTGCTCGGCGCGGATACTGGTAAGCAAGCTCACGACGAAAATCGACCAGCCCAGGACGGCAAACGTGCATTTTCGCATGGCAACCTCGCGCGGAGGAGGATTGGTGAATGGATGCCATCACGATAGCGATTCCGAATCACCAAAGCAACGCAAGCTCAGGAAGTGGATTCATCACGCCCAACGGCTTTGGCTTCCGCCGGACACCCCGCGTCCAGGTACGTCTGCAATAGAATCTGGGCTGCGACCCGATCACGACGGGCCTTGCGTTTCTTCTTCGTTAGCCCGGCCTCCAAGAGCGATGACTCCGCCGCGTAGCTCGTGAATCGCTCATCGTAGTACACGCACGGCACGCCCGTCATTTCGTGCAGCCACGCGCCGAATTTCCGCGCAGCCTGCGCCTGCTCGCCTTCGTAGCCGTTCGCGCGCACGGGCAAGCCGATGACGATGCCGCCGACCTCTTCCTCCTCCACGGTCTCCTTGAAGAACGCCGCATCGCGCGCCAAATCGCGGCGCGTGTACGTCGTCAGCGGCGAGGCGATGCGCCGATCCGCATCGCTGATGGCCAGGCCGATGCGCACACTGCCGGGATCGATCGCCAGGAGTCTCGTGCGCGGCTTCAAGGGAGTCACTCCGCAAAGGCAAAAGGAAAAAGGCAAAAGGAAAAAGGAATTCAAGAATGAAGACGATGTCGGATCTTCACTTTTTCCTTTTTCCTTTTGCCTTTTGCCTTGGTCAAAGGTGCTTCTCCAGACCGCGTGTTTTGAGCTGCTCGACGATCTTCTTGATGTTGCCTTCTTCCTTGCGATGGGCGACCAGGATCGCGTCGCCGTCTTGAATGATGATGAGGTCGCTTACGCCGAGCGTGGTGATGAGCTTCGTCTCGTCGCCGACGATGACGCAGTGATGCGTGTCGATGCCGAAGTGATTCGCGAGCACGGTGTTGTCGAAGGCGTCCTGCGGTTGCCGGCGTTCCAGGGCGAGCCAGCTGCCGACGTCGTCCCACAGAAACGGCGCCTTGACCATAAGCACTTCGGGCGCCTTCTCCATGACGGCGTAGTCGATGCTGACCTTGTCCAGCGCGGCATATTCGCGCGTCAGCACATTTTCGCACTCGGGGGTGTCCCACGCGGCGGCGATGCGTTCGACGGCAGCGGCAAGCTTCGGTTGATTGGCGCGAAGCCGATCGAGAATCGTCGCCGCGCGCCAGACGAAGATGCCGCTGTTCCAGAAATGATTGCCCGACGCGACGTATTCTTCCGCGAGTTCGGCGTGCGGCTTCTCGCGAAACGAACCGACGCGATAAACGGGAATCCCCTGGCGCTGCGTCAATTCGACGCCGCGTTCGATGTAGCCGTAACCGGTCGCCGCAAAGGCGGGGCGGATGCCGAAGGTGACGAGAGCGTCGGGATATTCACGCACGGTCTGCTCGGCGACGTGAACGGCCCGGCGAAACTCCTGGGCGGGCTCGATGACGTGATCGGCGGGCGTCACCAGCATGATCGCATCGGGATCGTCGCGCAGGCACAGCGCCGCGCCGAGGCCGATGCACGCGGCAGTATCGCGCCCGCACGGTTCGCCGACGATGCGCTCGACTGGCAGACTCGGCAACTGGCGGGCAGTCTCGGCACAATAGCCCGCGGCGGTGATGACCCACATGCGTTCCGGCGTACTCAGCGCTTCGATTCGCTCAAACGCTTGCTGCAAGAGGGTGGCAGCGCCGACGAATTTCAGGAATTGCTTCGGCTTCGACTGCCGGCTGCGCGGCCAAAACCGCGTGCCCCCGCCGCCGGCCATGATGAATGCGTGTAGCATGTGCGATTTCCTCCTCGCTTGCAGACATCGCCTGGGAACGAGCTACCACTTCGTTCGTTTGCGAAACTCCATCGGCTCATTCAAGTAAGTGCTTCTCGTTATGCGACGGTCGCCCTTGTAAGTCTCTTCGATGTCTTCCACATCCATGGCGTACAACGGGCTAAGCTCAACCGGTATTCCCTCGGTGACCTCGATGCCAGCCTCGCGCAACAGGCGGGTGTGCTGGGCGATCATCATGGCACGCGCGCTTTCCGGCGAGTCGACTCCTTCCTTGTTCTTGACCGGCGCGAATTCGTCTTCACGCGATGTCGAAAGCACGGTCCAGCGCTCCGCCTGGGGCAGCACGTCAAATATGAACCGCTCGAACTTCAGCGCGTTTTCCGTCTCCGGCTTGACGAGATGGCCCGCCTCGTCTAGATGCGGAACTTTCTTGCGCGCCAGATGCCACGGCATTCGATCCGCCTGCGTGGTGAGTTCCCGCAAGAATTCGACATCGAACAAATGGATCGCGGGATTGCCGGCCCAGAACTTGAGTTGTCCCTGCTCGTCCGTCTCGTGGGCCCAATCGTCCGGCAGATCGGAGTATTCGATCATCGAGCAGCGGCCATCGAGCAGGAGAAAATTGCCGACCTTCTCCTTCGGCCCCGTCTTCGGCAGCACCTTCGATGAGACCTGGGCTTCTTGGGCCAGGTGTCGACCAACGAAGAGATAATCAGCCAGGTTCACCAACGGATTGTCCACCTGGAAATAGTAGATGGTCTGCACGTCGCGACCTTCGAGCTGATCGAGAATCCCACTTTCCGCGAGCCCGGTGATCGTGCCTCCGTGGCCGTTCGGGCTGAGGCATAGGCGCCCTGGCCCTTCGAGCAAGAGCCGTCCCGCGTGCAGATCAACCGCGGGCATCGTCCCCTGGCAGAAGAACCATACATCCTGCGGCGGCAGGCGGAAGTAATTCTTCCGTTTGAAGAACTTGCGCGTCGGCTCATCGGTCGCCGGACTCGTCATCACAAGGAGCGGGTAACGCATGCCCGTGCGCCGCGTCAACGCCAGAACCTTCTCGGCATGCAGTTGAAACAGCGACTTCTTCGAGATCGGCCCGATCGGGAACATCCCCTTGGGCTCGTCGAATCCGAGCCGCGTTCCTTGGCCCCCCGCAACAATCAGGAACGCCATCTCGCCCTCATAATAGGCGTCTTCACCGCGCCCGAAAAAATCGTCGCAATCCGCTTCTTCGATTGTTGGCCGCGGCAACGGCTGGATGCGGGCGCGTTCGGGCAAGGCGTCTTTCTGCTCGCGCCGCGCGTGCAGTGCCTGCAATTCGGCAACATCGATCATTGCCAGTTCGCGCAGCAAGTTGGCACGCTCCGGCTGCGTGAGCTTCTCGTAAACGGCGAGCAGATGATCCTGGCCGTGGCGCTGCAGACGTTCGCGCAATTCAGTCGGAATCATGGGCATCCTTTCGGGCCGCTTGCGGCTTGGCGCTCGTGCGAGCGCCAAGCCATAGGCGCTTTCAGAACGGAAAGCACAGGCCGTCATACGCCAGCTCAACGTTCGGCGGCAGCAGCTTGGTCGTCGCCTCGTGTTCGAGGTCGTGCGACATGTGCGTCAAATACGCTTTTTTCGGCTGCAAGCGTTCGATCACTTCCAGCGCCTCGTCAAGACAAAAATGGGCCGGGTGCGGGCGAATACGCAGCGCGTCCAGGATCAGCACTTCCAGCCCTTCGAGCCGATTCATGCTCTGCCTGGGAATTTTACCGACATCCGTACAATAGGCGACGTCGGCGATACGGAAGCCAAACACGCTGAAATGGGCGTGCTCCAGCGGAATCGGCGTGACGCGCTCGTCCACTACCGTGAACGGCCCTTCGGTAATCGTGCGGAACGTCAGCTTCGGCAAATAGCCCATCGGCAGCACTTCCGCTTCGGGCGAGAACGCATAGGCAAACGCTTGCCGCAACTTGCGCTCGACTTCGGTCGTGCAATAGAGCGGCACGGGCCCACCGAGCAAACGCGGGATGGGGCGCAGATCGTCCAGCCCATACATGTGATCGGCATGCGCATGCGTATAGAGAACGGCGTGGACGATGTTGACCTTGGCGCGCAACAGTTGCAGGCGCAATTCTGGGCCCGTGTCAATCAGGATGTTTCCCTGCGGCGCCCGAATCAACACGGAGCAGCGATAGCGCTGGTTGCGCGGGTCCTTCGACGTACAGACGGCGCACTCGCAGCCGATCATCGGCACGCCGACGGAGGTTCCAGTGCCGAGGAAGGTGAAGGTTCGCAAGGTCGGCTTCGATTGCTCAAGGTGGTTCGGGTGGCACACGATTCCATCAGGTATCAGCTAGAACATGGCGAGCGATCCAAATTGCCTTTCTGGTCGATAGCCAAAGGGCGTTTTCTCTCTGAAAGCTGACGGCTGATAGCTGACATTGTAAACGATTGGCGCGTGGAGGCGATGCCAAGTTCGACGGAAATGACGGATTGGCAATTGACTTCGACAGGGAAGTCGCATAACCTTTCCGCTTTCGACCGATTCGATCCTCACCAGGAGCCTGCATGTCCGCTCAAAGTACCGTTGCCATGTCCTCGATGGAAAAAACCGAAAACCCCGTACTCTTCTGGGGGTGTTTCACGGCACTGGTGACGACGGCATTCGGGTTTATCGCCCGCATGTTCCTCATCACGACATGGGCGAATGAGTTTAGCCTCGACCCCGCGCGTTCCGGCGAATTGGCAGGCATCGGCATCTGGCCCTTCGCCGTCAGCATTATCGGTTTCAGCTTGCTCATCGACCGCATCGGCTACAAGATATCGATGATCATCGCTTTTCTGGGCCACATTATCTGGGCCTGCATGGGGGTCAGCGCCTACTTCGTCTCGCAAGCCGGCGACAAGGAGACGGCATTCAGCCTTCTCTACTGGGGCAGTTTGATTCTCGCGCTCGGCAACGGGACTGTCGAAGCGTTCATCAACCCCGTCGTCGCCACGATGTTCAGCCGCGAGAAAACAAAATGGCTAAACATCCTGCACGCGGGCTGGCCGGGCGGTCTGGTCATCGCCGGCATGGTGACGATTTTCATCGATCACGTGCCTTGGTTCATCAAGGTCGGCTTGATCGCCGTGCCCGCGCTGGCCTACCTCGTGATGCTATTGCCGCTCCAATTCCCGGTGCAGGAGCGCGTTTCGTCTGGCGTCTCGTACAAGGACATGCTCTCGGAATTCGGCATTCTCGGCGCCCTGATCGTCGGCTTCCTCGTCACCTTGCAGTTGATCGAGTTCTTCTCCGGCGGCGGCGAACTGTCCATCGCGGCGAAGGGCGGGTTCGTCGCCATCGGCGTCGTGATCGTCGTTGCCTTCGGCGTCTACACGCAATCCTCGGGGCGCATTCTGATGTTCATCCTGGTCCTCATCATGATGCCCTTGGCGACGACCGAAATCGGCACGGACGGCTGGATCACTGGCATCATGGAAGAAATCGCGAGTGGCAAATTCCATCCCGGCTGGGTGCTCGTGTACACGTCGGTCATCATGATGGTGCTGCGCTTCTTCGCGGGCCCGATCGTGCACAGCCTCAAGCCGCTGCCTTTGCTCGCCCTGAGTGCGCTGCTGGCGATCATCGGCCTGTACATGCTCTCGTTCTCCACCGGACTATTGATTTTCGTCGCGGCCACGCTCTACGGCTTCGGCAAAACGTTCTTCTGGCCGACCATGCTTGGCGTCGTCTCCGAGCAAACGCCCAAAGGCGGCGCGTTGACGCTCAACGCCATCTCCGGCATCGGCATGCTTGCGGTCGGCACGCTCGGGTTCCCCTACATCGGAACTTTGCAGGCCGACAAGGCAATTGCAGCGGTCAGCAAGGACGAGAAAGCCATCAAGGCATTGCCCGCCCTCATGAAGGACGGGAAACTGACCGTCGTGGAAAATCGTTCCATCTACGAGATCATTTCGTATCAGGCGATCTCCGACAAGAAACTGAAAGATTTGATCGACACCCTGCCGGAAGCCCAACGCGCCGACGTGAATACACAGATTACCCATACCATAGGCCAAAGCAAGCAAGGAGCACTTGCGAACATGGTGTTGTTCCCCGTCATCATGCTCCTCGGCTACATCGGCTTGATTGTCTATTTCCAGCTTCAGGGCGGCTACAAACAGGTGCACCTCGACGAAGCACCTGCAACCGCCTGAACCGCCGGCCGCGGCGCCCAAAGTCCGCATGTAGCATTGTCCGACGCCCACAGATACACTGAAAACATGACACAAAACACCGCGGCGCTGGGTCGCAGCGAGGACCAGCAAGGGAAATCGCGGAGGCTTCCATGAACGCACTTTCTCGAATTACGATCGATCCCAATATTTGCCATGGCAAGCCGACCATTCGCGGTCTACGGTATCCGATTGAATCGATCCTTGAATTGCTCAGTTCGGGCATGACGATAGACGAAATCCTCGCCGATTATGAGGACCTGGAGCGTGATGACATCCTTGCCGTTCTCACGTATGCGACCCGGCTAAGTCAGGTCAAGAAGGTGGAGATGGTTCAGCCATGAACTTCCTGATCGACGCCCAGCTTCCACGTCGTCTGGCTCACCTTCTGACGACGGCAGGGCACGATGCGGTGCACACCTTGGACTTGCCGAACGCCAATCGCACCACCGACACGGAATTAAACGACCTATCGCTACGGGAAGAACGCGTTGTCATCACGAAAGACGGCGACTTCGTGGATTCCTTTCTGCTGTCAAAGGAGCCGTACAAACTTCTATTGATTTCGACCAGCAACATTTCAAATAAGGACCTCGAATCGCTATTTGCGCCGCTCACCGCGACGATCGTCTCGACATTCCAAACGCATGACTACGCTGAATTGACGCGAACCGCTTTGATCGTCCATGCCTGACGCCGCGAATACAATCTCTTTTTACCTCAAGAGAGATCAGCCATGAAAATCACCCAAGTCGAAGCCATCCATCTGCGCCTTCCCGTCGTCAACGAGCGTTGCGACGGCAGCCAGGATACCCTCGTCGTCAAGGTGCACACCGACGCCGGCATCGTCGGCGTCGGCGAAGTCGATTCGTCGCCGTCCGTGGCGAAAGCAATCATCGACGCGCCGATCTCGCACAAGATTTCGCGCGGCCTTACCGAATGCGTCCTCGGCCAGGATCCGTTTGAAATCGATCGGCTCATTCATCGCATGTATGAAGGGACGATCTTCTTCGGCCGGCAAGGCGCGGTCATCCAGGCCATGAGCGGCGTCGAGATTGCCTTGTGGGACATCGTCGGCAAGGCGGTCAAACGGCCCGTTTATCAACTGCTCGGCGGCGGCTTTCGCAAGAAATTCCGTGCCTACGCCTCCATCCTCTTCGGCGACACGCCCGACGAGACCGAGCGCATCGGCCGCGAACTCGTCAAGCAGGGCTACAAGGCCGTCAAGTTCGGCTGGGGTCCGATGGGGCTGAGCGAAGAGAGCGACATCGCTCACGTCCGCGCCGCGCGCAAGGGGCTGGGGCCGACGGCGGAGCTGATGGTCGACGCGGGGCTGTGCTGGGACACGGCGACGTCGATTCGCCGGGCCAAGCAATTCGCCGAATTCAATCTCGCATGGCTGGAGGAGCCGTTGCATCCGGATAACGTCGATGGCTATCGCCGACTGTGCGAAAGTACGCCGCCGATGCGCATCGCCGCGGGCGAGGAAATTTGCGACATCAAGGAAATGGTCGCGATGATGGACGCGGGCATCGATGTCGTGCAAGTGGACGTGACGCGCGTCGGCGGTCTGATGCGCAGCAAACGCATGGGCTGGGACGCCGCGGACCGGCATCGGCTATGCGTCAATCATTCGTACAAGACCGGCATCAACATCGCCGCCAGCCTGCACTTCGTCGCAGCTCTGCCGAACACGCACTACTTCGAGTATTGCGTTGAGCAGGGCGATCTGCGTAAAAATCTGACGAAACAAGCGTTTCCGGTGATCGACGGCGACATTTCCGTGCCGGAAGAGCCGGGGCTGGGCGTTGACCTGAATGAAGCAATCGTAGCGAAATATCGGGTCGGCTGAGCGACTTGACGCACGCTACGCGCACTTTGTCGTGTTCTTATACTGCACGCGGTCAGGATTGACTCATTCACTAGCCCGCAGCGCCAGCAAGGGATGTCCGTGGTTGCCCTTGCTAGCGCTGCGGGCTAGTGAGGCAAATGTGTCATTTCCGCCCGAGCGCAGTATATGTGCTTGATCGTGTCGGGGCAGATGGTCAGATGGCCATCGTTTTGCATGGCCATCTGACCATCTCTCCCCCGTTGAACTAGCCCTCAATCAAGCGAAGCCATGCCGTGCTCGCCTGGAAATATTTTGGGAAACTCGAAATCCCTTGGAGTTTCTGCGGTGTTTGATGAAGTAGTTACGCATCATCACCACCAGCAGAAAGGGATTT